>Ga0065174_1000403_pt1 | contig 8110 bp, 7 predicted proteins | sample CryBogCBE25Jul08_FD_59216 | JGI IMG/M metagenome (GOLD analysis project Ga0065174, IMG submission 59216) | Freshwater microbial communities from Crystal Bog, Wisconsin, USA - CBE25Jul08 (version 2) (version 2) | ecosystem: Environmental > Aquatic > Freshwater > Lake | place: Crystal Bog... | reverse complement strand
TATTCCATACTTCCTGAAGAATTTTTATCATAAATCACTATATCTTTATTCTTGTCAATGGTCTTATAGATTTTTTTAATAAAATTAGTTTGACATCCTAAAATAATTTTATCAGTTAGGCCTGATAGAATAACGTCGTTGTCTAATACCATGGAATAATTCATTAATATTATATTCCCAATTTTCTTTATCTTTCTTTATAAATGAAATAAATCCATTGACCATGAAAAACAATTCGTCATCCGTATATTTATCTGCCCACTCCATACATTTTATACGAATATATTTTTAATACTTTTCATACATAAACATAGACAATTAGGGCGATTGTTTTCACTATGAAAGAATGCTAGTCGGTCAATTAAGATTTCCTGAGTTCCTTCTGTAGATAATTTATTTTTTTCACAATGATTGATTAATTCTGTATAAGTATACATTTTAAATACATTGTAATAACTATTGTAATTATCTAATATGCTCAGATAAGTCATAAGTCCTGTGTTAGTTCCAGGGTAGATTATCTTTATGATTCAATTTTATATCTAATTCATCGAGTATGTTAATAATATGTTGTTCCATCTTTTCTGTCTCAGAACATGTTTCATAAATTTCATCCAATTTGTCTCGGATAAATTGATTGTATCGCAAATGATTTGAATGAATTAATATCTCTTTACTTACTTGGCGATTCTTTATCGAAGGCATCATCTTTATATTTTTACTACAATGAATTGGAAATTTTGTTTTTACAATCACTTGATGACGATAGAGTGATTTTGGAATGATATGATGGTCTTCTACAAATCCAATCAAAAGGAATTGTTGTTTTATATGTCGCATATAATTGGAGCCATAAGAATATAAATCATTTTGATAAGTATACTGAAAAGGATTATAATTGGATTGAAATGAAATACAAGAATTTATATTTAATTTCAATGAAAACGAATAGGGCTTCATTTTACATTTACTTTTTATATTTTCTTTTGGTCAATGTAGGTCGATATCGAAAAAAAACATGTCTATATTTTCCGGTTTTTTTGTAGATTTTGTATTTTTTATCTCTTTCTTGACGAATTTGTTCATAAGTTTTTTGAGTACCATTACAAGGTAATCTAAATCTTCGCATAATATTGTTTTTTTTATTATCTTTTTTATTATCTTTTTTAATATTTTCCATGAGAAAGCAATAGGATAATAATTTATGTATAGGTATATCTTGAATATGATTCATAAATGAAAGAATATAATAAATACTTAATATTGTATCATAAGATGCAATTTTTAAACCATTCACTTCATTATAGGATTGACATGAATCCGTACAAATGATATACATCATGCATATATGATTTATGTATATCTGATAAAAACTTATTAATTTATTGGAATGATAAACAGATTTATATTCGATTCCTTTTAATTTATCAAAAACTTCCTGAGGTTTTTCAACCTGAACATAGACACAATGTTGTTGTGATGTCTGATATTTTTTAGGAAAGTAAGACTGATAATAATACATTGCATAATCGCCTAATAAAACAAATGATTTAACCCTATCAATAAGTTCATTAAATTTTTTAGAATTAAATTGACTAATAGTTGTCTCAGATACATTGCAAGAGCGAATCAACAAAGGATAGGCTTCATTTAAAAGATTCAAACGATGATATACTTTTTGCCATCGAGACAAATCCCCCATAGGTCGAGATAATTCTTGGTACATACTCATTCTTAAATAGTTGTAAGGTGCATAAAAAATACCTCTATGACGAACTGCTGATAAATGTAAATTATTAAATATCTCTTTGTCCATTTGTGTGATATCCACAATGGGAATTGCATTGACAAATATTTTATAAGTACCTTCAAATAAAGCTGATTTTACCTCGACTTCTTGATTCATCTTCATAATTCGATTGGACAGTTCAACGGAATGTTTTTCAGCGGTGGGGGAGACAAAATCATAATCAGGAACATCAATATCAGTATAAAATTGTTTTTCAAGTGGTAATAATTCATTAATGGCCATTCCTCCATATCCAATCAATCGATGTTCAATCATAAATTCTTCAATGGTGACAAAGAGCTCCGGACGAGTATATCTTTGTTTTCTTGCTTGTTTTTGATGTTTTAAATTATCTTCCAAAGCATTTTCTAAATTTTGATTCATATATTAAATAGTTATTATTATGTATAAGTTATGGTTCGTTTAATGATGGCATAATCATTAAAAATGGCCGTATTGTAGGATGTCAAATAGGAGTCATTGGTTTGAGCGTTGATTCCTATAAATTGTATTCCAGTATTAATGCCACTTGTAATAAAATCATAGTTATCTGATGTAGATGAAACATCAGGATAAATAACATTTAAATTCGTTTTGAATTTTTCAATATAAGTAGAATTGGAGTCATTAAGTACATTACTCATTAAATCAGTTTCTCTATAAATCTGATTATTGAGTGTTCCTAACGTTAAACATGTAATCATATTAAGCTTACTGCTTTCAAAATTGGTTAAACCAGTAATATCTACAATAATAATAACTTTTTTAACTAAGTCACTTACAACTGTAGTGTCTAGATTAAAAGGTGCTTGAGCCACATAAAGCATATTACCTAATGAGCTTCCGTTCCCAAATAATGTATTTAAAGTCTGAGCCATAGAATCAAATATGGCTGAATTATCGGTTTTAAATCTAAATATCAAAAACAAGGGGTCATTTACATTGGGGCAATTCAATGTATCTTGAATAAAATATCGTTTGACCATATTCATCGCATTATAAAAGGGTAAACTATTATACATCTCTTTATAATTTTTATTAGTTTGTGTAGATTCAGCTACAACAGGTTGACCATTCAAGGAAAATATCTCAAAATCTAGTGCTCTAAATCCTTGCTTGGCGCAATTCAATAATCCACAATAATCAACATAATCATTTACAAAATCTCCTGTGCAGCAACAATTATAAGCTGTTTTGATATTACAATTACTAATCTGTTCCGTATAGGCATTTCCTACACTATCGGGTGAATTTACATTAATTACGGTTGATTTTTTTATATTGTTCAATACTTGACAATTGAAAGTACGTTTTTTTAGATTTGCATAGACATAGATAATAAAAATGCACACTAATACAATTACAAGAATAATAATAATAATTCCACTATTATCTTTGCCTTTATCCATTAATTTTTTTAAAGAATCCGCCATAAATTATATTATAATCAGATTTAAATATAGAAATAATATATTTATAACATATAATAAAATGACAGGAGGTCTTTTGAATATTATTTCTTATGGAAATCAAAATATAATATTAAATGGAAATCCAAGTAAAACATTTTTTAAAACGGTTTATTCAAAATATACTAATTTTGGTATACAAAAGTTGCGCGTAGATTATGATGGACAACGAACCTTGAAATTGAATGAAGATACCATTATTACATTTAAATTACCACGACAAGCCGACTTAATATTAGATACTTATTTGGTAATGAATATGCCTGATATTTGGAGTACAATTATTCCACCGGCTGATTACTCGGATTGTTGGAAACCTTATGAATTTAAATGGGTAGAACATGTTGGATTTAATATTATAAAAAAAGCAAAAATTATGATTGGAGGTCAAAAAATACAAGAATTTACAGGTGAATACTTAAAAAATATGGTAGACCGCGATTACCCAACAGATAAAAAGGATTTGGTGTATAAAATGATAGGTCATACAGTGGATATGTATGACCCAGCAAATGCATTCAATCGTTTAAATGGTTATCCAAACGCATTTTATATTCCACCATCCACGAATATTGTTGGACCGGAACCATCTATTCGTGGAAAAACATTATATATTCCACTTCATTTTTGGTTTATGAATTCTCCTAAATTCGCATTACCTATTAATTGTATTCAATATGCCGACATTCAGATTGAGTTGACACTTCGACCTTTGTATGAAATCTTTGTCATCAATGATGTATCTTTGTCAAAAACTCAAGGGTTTCAAATTAGTACACCTATTCAACCGAATCCTCGAAATGATTTACATTCGTTATATCGATTCATTCAGATTCCTCCCAGTATACAATTAAATGCGGATGATTATGGTAATAAACAGGTCGAATGGAATCATGACTTACATCTATTGGTAAATTATGCATTTCTAACGGAAGAAGAAAATCGGGTCTTTGCGACTAAAGAACATCGATATCTTGTAAAAGATGTAAAGGAAGATATTTATTACGATAATGCAGGTAGTAAACGCATTAAATTAAGTACAAATGGCTTAGTATCCAGTTGGATGTGGTTTTTCAGAAGAAGCGATGCTAATCTAAGAAATGAATGGTCCAATTATACAAACTGGGACTACAATACACGATTGCCTTATGATACTATTCCAGCTCCAGCATTAAGTAATTTATTAGTAAATGGACAGTATATCGGACCTGGTCAAGATTTCACCAATGTTCCTTCTTCTCAAACTTCATCTTCAAATACTGTTTATGAATTGGTTTCCACACCTTATAAAATAACGCCCATACAAAATAACGGTAATTTAAAAACCATCATGACACAATTAGGTATCATTTTTGATGGTAAATATAGAGAATATAATTTTGATTCGGGTATATACAATTTAATTGAAAAATATAAATGCAGTAATGGATATTCGAATGATGGATTATATTGTTATAATTTTTGTTTATCTACCAATCCATTTGATATTCAACCTTCGGGTGCAATCAATTTGAGTAAGTTTAAAAACATTGAACTAGAAATAAATGTGATTAATCCTCCAATTGACCCTAATGCAAAGGCATCTACTATCACTGATAGCGAATGTCAGATTATTGGTGTAACAGCTAAAAATATATATTTATATACCTATGATTTATATTTTATTGAGGAGAGATATAATGTATTAAGAATAATCGGAGGTAGTGCCGGTATGGTATTTGCACGTTAAATTATAACAGATACATTTGATTTGAGTTGTCAAACGTAGGTACTCTACAGCATCCATCACAAGGACATTGATTGGACCCGAACATGTCTCCTCTGTAATCGCCGCTTCTAGAAAATCCTTCTATAGTACCATAACCTACTGCATATGAAATAGCGCAAAATAATACAATGGCTATAAGAAATAATTGAGAACGCATTATAAAATAATAATATATATTAAATTATGGCAACTACAACAAGCCTGACAACTACATCAAGTCTGGCATCTACATCAACTTCAGCAAGTACATCGAGTCCAGGTCCAATTTCATTGCTTGTTCCAGTTAATAGTTTTAATATGGATAAAAAACCTCCTCCTTCTGGTAATCAGACTACAGAAACAATTACAATAACCGGTTCAGATTTTACTAAGATTATAATAGACCCTGGATTTACTGTAACAAATAGTTCTGCTACAAATTATCAATATAATTTTACAGGTCCAACCATTTCGACAACAAGTTCACCTAAAATTACAATACAATTTCCGAATGCAACAATTCAAACCGATTTATCAGGTCAAGGTGGATTGTATCGATATTCTTATTCAACTCCGGATAAGTATCTTTATAATATAGCATGTCAGAATCCTACTATAAGTAATGTAAATGGTATTATTACGCTTACAGTCCCATCAGATACTATTAATATATCATCTGCAAATTCGGCACCAGTTAATAGAGTAGACGACAATACAGATTATACGCCAGAATCATTTGAAAAGATGATTCAAGATAAAGCGGATGAAGCTAGTAAAGAGATTGAAGATACGATTAATTTAATCGTATATCAAACCTTCAATGATAAATTTATATCTCTCATTTTCACGCTTATGAAAGATTTTATTGTTACATTTAGTATATGGTTAATTATTCTAAATATTGGTGTATTAGGAACAGTGGATGCAAATCTTATATATCCTGTAGATGTAACTAAATATCCATATACTTATAACGATGGTGTAAAAAATTATGATTTATCGTCTTTTACTCCGAAAGATTCTGGATTTTTTTGTGAAAAATTAACTGACACCAGTAAGATTACAGCCGATTTAAATAAAAAATTAGAAGACACTGATTTGAAAGAAAAACTGGAATTTATCAATCCCATTATGTCGAATATTTCTTCCAAAAACGTTTATTATACATCAAAAATTATGCAATCCTCGTGTAGTACTACTGGTTCCTATAGCAATGCAATGTATGTATTTATGTATTGGATAACTTATTTATCCTTTACTCAAGGATTGTATCAGGATTTTGTTTTAAACGGATTTCATTCCCTTTTACATAAAGTTGTTCTTTTTTTTGTAAAGATTGTTCCTGGTGGAGGAACAGTTCCATCTATATTTCTTGCTATTTTTATTAAATTACTTATCAAGGCAATGGAGCCCACCGTAGCTGCAACTAAGGCAATGTTTCATATGGGTCTAGATGCATCTTCAAATATTATTGATAAACCAGACAAGGGTGTTTTGCTTTCACTTGTGTACGTGGTATCGATTGTTCTTTTTGTTGCTATTCCTATTTTCTTTATTTTATTTTTTATAGGATTGGTCGGTCATCTTCAGAGTATTATCAGAGTTATTGTTGAAACTAAGTCGGTTGAATGTACTATCTTATCAATGACAGCAATGACAACTACTATTGTTGCATTTTTTAAATTATTAGGCTTTATGGTGGACAGAAACACATCCTTATTTACCTTGAAAAATTTTCAGGAACAAATTATGAATAGTGTTAATAATATTAAAGGAATTGTCTCCATTATTTCAAATGTAGCTGGAGTGTGTATACCTCTTGGGTTTGCATTATATAATTCCTTTATTATATCAGGTAAATTGTTTGGCATGTCCGGTTACTTACTTACTAAGAAAAAGGAACTTCTTAAAAGTCTAAGTCCAGCTATTGTTATGGTGTTGATGTTTTGTTTATTAGAAGATGTGAGACTCATCTTGGGACCATTTGAGTTTTATATTACCTTATTTCTCATTGCATTTTTTGGCTTTTACTTTTTAACTAAGAAATAAAAAACAAATTAAATAACTACTTACTTATGATATAATGACAAAAAAGAAATCTAAGAATACAAAGCCATTACCGCGAGTAAGTATTTGCACCCCGACATTCAATCGACGACCTTTTTTTAAAGGATTGATTCACTCTATTTTGTCTCAGAAATATCCGCATGAATTAATTGAATGGATTATTGTTGATGATGGTACTGACAAGATAGGCGACCTGGTCAAGGATTTACCTATTAAAGTAAAATACATATCGGTAGATGAAAAAATGAATCTAGGAAAAAAACGTAATTTCATGCACGAACAATGTGATTTCAAAGAAGATGATGCAATTATTGTCTATATGGATGATGATGACTATTATCCTCCAGAAAGAGTATCTCATTCTGTAGATAAGTTGATTCATTCGGACGCATTATGTTCTGGTGCAAGTGAATTATACATTTGGTTTAATACATTAGATAAAATGTATAAGTTTGGCCCTTATGGACCAAATCATGCAACTGCTGGAACCTTTGCATTCAAAAGGAAGTTATTGAAATCATCTCATTATGAAGATAGTGCTGTATTGGCCGAAGAGAAACATTTTTTAAAAGATTATACAGTGCCTTTTATTCAATTGGACCCACTTAAAACCATTTTAGTTTTTTCACATGAGCAAAATACATTTGATAAAAGACGTCTCATTGATATTAGTAATCCATATTGCAAAGAATCCAGTTTGAAGGTTCATCATTTTGTAAAATCAGAAGAAATTCGTAATTTTTATATGAAAGACCTCAATGAACTTCTTACTCATTATTCTGCTGGAGACATTAAAAATAAGCCCGAGGTTCTTGAAGAAATTAAACGTAGAGATGAAATGAGACAACAAATGACACAACAACAAGTAATGATATCAAATTCAGATGGAAGTAAAAGACCATTAAATCAGAGTGAAATCATTCAAGCATTAAAATACAAAACAGAAGAGGTCATTAAACTACAAGAGGAACTTGATAAAAAGAATAAATACATCCATTTGATTATTGATAAATTAAGAGAATCCAACGAAAAGGTAAA
>Ga0065174_1000400_pt1 | contig 8186 bp, 10 predicted proteins | sample CryBogCBE25Jul08_FD_59216 | JGI IMG/M metagenome (GOLD analysis project Ga0065174, IMG submission 59216) | Freshwater microbial communities from Crystal Bog, Wisconsin, USA - CBE25Jul08 (version 2) (version 2) | ecosystem: Environmental > Aquatic > Freshwater > Lake | place: Crystal Bog... | reverse complement strand
GTGGGGGCTGTTCCTGATTTCATGGTTCGCTTGACCTGGTCGCTTGACATCAAAATAAAAACCGAATTATGATGTTGAAATAATTCAATACTTTCAGGAAATCGAATGGTCTCGACTTGACTGTGACTAAAAAAACAATTGACAGGCAAGGTCACAAACTGTTCCAGCTCATCATTTGTAAACTCCGGTCGATAACTATAGAGGCCAATCACATTGAATTTGCGTCCTGCATTGACTCGATATTTGATGATTTCTGCCATAAAATCTTCACGGGTAAGAAGACTGTCTCCACGAAGTTCGACCACTTCCTTCTTGTATTGTTCACAGGTGCCGTTTATAATGTATAAAAAATATAGATTTACATATTTATTTTCTGCCATGTTGAAATAATCATCTTCGCATAATTGTCTTAAAATATCAATGCAATCATCGTCTTGTGGCTCGGGAGATTCAGATGAAAAATTCATTGAATATTTTGGAGAAATTAAAATGACAATTATAACTCATAATAAGTGTCTTCCTCCAAATAGTCCTCCTCGTAACTGTCCAATTCAGTTTCGGACTCATAATCAGATTCTTCCTCATTTTGCTCATACTTTGCATTTTCTTGTTCAAGTCTCTCGAACTCCCATAAATAAGTATGGTCGTATTCTCTACGATAATTGTCTCGAGCATCCATTTGAAGAATCATACGATTCATTCGAATCTGATTGATTTTATGCTCATGTTCTTCGTCTTCTAATTTCCGCTCTTCCGGCGTGAGGCTGTCAATCATACCATTTCTGGTTAAAAGAATCCAACCCTTTTTAATATAAGGCTGTTTCTTCTTTTGACGACGTTTAAGCGAATTTGCAAACAATGTTGCCAGAGTCGGTTTGTCCGGAACTACCGTTACTATCACCGGAACATTTTGATTGTTTAAAGAAGGAAACTCTTCTACATATTCCTTTTTTTTAGGTTTCTCTGCTTTCTTGGAAGGTTTTTTTTCAATGGTAGTCCATTCTTCATTTCTCTTGTGAGGAGGCACATACGACATTCTTCTTTATATTATGACGACCACTTTTTATATATATTTACTAACTTTTTATATGATTCAATTTTAATGGATATTGAGTCTTTTCGAGAAGAACAATTGAAATATTACAATATTGAAGATTATAAACCCGAGACATTAAAAATGAAAAACATAAATCCTGAAATTATCATTCCTCAACTATGTTTCATTGTGCATTATTTAAATAGTAAGGGTTATAACTTAAGTCACATTTGCATGAATGATTTCGAAATGACGAAATACAAAGAAAAAGACTATGTTCTTTTATTAAAAAAAGATACTCATATTTATTCTATTGATTCCGATGGCTTTTATGTTTATAAGAAAAAGGAGGACAATGGTATATGCTTTCCTTATAAAACATTACAAGAGGGTAAACGAGCAAATATCACCGATACCTATGCATCAGTGGGACTCTTTGTTTATTATATGTTTTTTAAAAAGGTAAAGAATGAATTGTCCGAGAAGGATTATGGAAAATTAGTCGGAACGAAGCCTTATTATTTTATTAAAAATACAATGTCTGCAATTCCCTGTCTACTCTATTTATAAGGGGGCTGATGACCCTATTCAATAATATATAAGAGGGCTTTGCCCCCCCTATGACCCCTTCCAATACTATATAATGAGGAGATGCATTTGATTAAGCATTAGTGTTTGTATCATTAATCAATAATATATTCTTTAAGTATATAAATGTCAATTGTAGCATTGAAACGAAAGAATCAAGCCATGAAAAACTTATCAGGAAAGTCAAATGGAGGATTTTCTTTGAACAATCCAAGACGAACTGATTATCATCCTGTCTCCATTCAGACAAGAATGAGAGGGACAGGATATATAGGACATGGAAGCACTCTTGGAAGATTTCCTATACGCCCGGTTAAGAGTCAATACTTTAATGATTATGACCCTTATACAGGAGCAAGACCCTCGGTCAAAAACAATGAAGGTATGTTGTCTGAGCGACTTCTTTGCTGTACAAATATTGTTCAACAAACTTCCGCGAGTGATGCTGAAACTTACATCAATGAATTAAAAGCAAAGACATCGAAAAAGGATACCAGCGTAGAATATAGTGGTACTTCGGCGCCGTGTAATCCAAAATATCCTACCAAGGTTCTTATCCAACAGATGAATTATGTCAAGAAGCCGCCCATGGATTATGCTACCTATTATAGCTCAAAGTTTTTGACAAATCATTGTATTCCCTTGCCTCCAGAAAAGGAACATTATCCTCCAAGAATTTCACGAACGAGTGTAACTTGCAGTGCAACGTCAACTTATGGACCAACTTATGAAGAATTCAAGCAAATGAAACAGGACGAATGTTCTAGTTAAATAATAGTTTTATATAATATGACAACCCTGAAAAGATTATATAAAAAAAGGAATTTAACAAAGAAATCTTATCGTTTTTTTAAAGATAATTTAACTCTGTTTCTAACACCGGATGAAATCTCCAAATTAAAACATCGCAATGATATGCATCAATATATTCATTCGCTTGGAATCAATATGAAATATCATGCAATCATTCGTAAACTACGGGAATTTAATGAGCATTATCATACCCATAAAAAAGACATTCATCAAATGGCCGAAAAAATACGTAAGTATTTCGATTCTTATGAATTTAAATATAGCGAGGATTCTAACTTTTTAATCAAAGGACGTTATCATTCGCGGAGTGGATATCTTCAATTAAAAACAAATGTGAATTGTAAAGACTATGATATTTTGAATCTAGATGAGTTAGGAAAACAATTTCCTTTTTTTCAAGTGTCTAAAATGGAAATTAGTCCATCCAACGAGAAAATATTGTTATCAGTCGATTTTATAGGAAGTCAGGTTTATCATCTATTCATTAAGCATTTATATTCCAACGAAATTCATGAAGTAAAAATACCAAAGCAAACCATGAAACCTACCCATGCTGTATTAGGTGATACAAATTCAACTCAAGAAGCCATTTGGTTGGATGATACAAGAATTGCTTATGTTAGCATTGACCGTTATTACAATGATTCCGGTGTCTATATGTATGATTTAACTACCAAGAGACATAAACTATTGTACAAAGGAAAACATGGCTATTTTATTAGTTTATCTACCGTAGATAGTGGTCTGTATATCTTGATTGTTGTTTCTAATTATCATAGCGATGAGGTATTTGTTATGGATGCAGAGACGTATATTGTAAATCAACGACCTATTTTTACAAGAAACTTTTCAGTGCGTTATCCTTATTTGAATCATAGTGATGGTTTATGGAAAATACAAAAACAAGATAAGGGAACTGATATTATCTGTACAAGTAAAGACCTAAAAACATTTGAAGTATTATATCGAAATTCAAATCCTTATGAACAAATTTTAGATATAGATTATGGAAATGATACCTTTTTATTTACCTTGAGTACCTTAAAAAAATTAAAATTATATTCTTTGAAATGTCATCAACTCAAACTCTTGGACCAGTCAGAAACAGATTATTTTTCTCTAGAAGGTTTTACATCCATTCGTAATGAATTTACAATTTATCGTCATAAATACACTTGCCCTCATAAAGAACAGATTGTCTCCACGAATGGCGACATTCATATTACTTCGGTTGTTATGAATCCAAAATATACCGAAGAAGAAGTGTATATACATCCTCATCTGAGAGTTACTCTTCTTTATAAAAACAAACCAACAAAGAATAGTCGTTGCTTATTACGCGGGTATGGTGCCTACAATACTTATGAAGGAGCTAGTTATTCTAATTATTATTTTCCATTGTTAGAAGAAGGGTTTGTCGTTGCAATTGCTCATCTACGTGGAGGAGGCGAATATGGATATCGAGGATATGACGAAGGAAGATTTATGAACAAAAAGAATACTTTTTTGGATTTTATTGAAACTGCTGATTACTTGGTAAAACATGAATATATTTGCCGAGACAAATTGGCTATATGGGGAAGAAGTTGTGGAGGATTATTGATTACCAGTGTATTGAATATTAGACCCGACTTATGCAAGGTGGCCTTGATAGGTGTTCCCTTTGTCTCGCCAGTAGAAACCATGAAAACGTATAAAACGCCTCTTGGTATAGAAACACAATCTGAATTAGGCGACCCTTATAAAAAAAAAATGGTGAACTATATTCATAGCTATGCGCCACTAGAGCATATTCGTCCCGATGGAGATTATCCACATATGTTTATTTATACCAATCTAAATGATACTCTGGTTCCTTATGTAGAACCACTGGCCTATTATCAAGCCATGAAAAAAATAGATGTCTATCAATCGCGAAAGAAAGACCTGTCCTTTTATATTGATTTTAGATTTGGACATAAACAGGGTACACTTCTTAAGGATAAGTCAGAACATTATGCTATCTTATTCACCTATTTGATGAAATATCTTTAGAGTTATTTTTTTTGAGACATCGGTTATATAAAGAAAATATATATGAATCCTACTCGACGTAGACGTAGACGCACTAATACTTATGGTCGAAATAATACTCGTGGAAATAATCATACTTATGGAGAAACTATGAAGGGTGGTTATCGAAGAAGAAAATCCAGGCGATGTCGTATGTGGTATTAATGAATAATTTATAAAAATCATTATTATTATGAACAACAATAATGATTTTTGGGAAGCAAACAGTGACAGTACAAATGACGGAAACAAAATCACGATGGAGGAAATCAAGCGAAAGATACATGCTTATTATGAACCCAATATGATACATAAATATTCCTCTGCATTGGATATCTTGGCAAGTTTTATTAAGTCTCAAGCATTCATTTACAATGAATCATCCGAATATTGCAAACGTAGATTGAATATGTTAATGTTTCCATGTATTTTCTTATCTACGGTATGTAGTGCTTTTTCCGTATTTAGTCAAAACAGCCCCCAGGGATATTTATTTGTCTCGGGTATCAATGCAATCATTTCTTTTTTACTTGCAATTGTAAATTATCTTAAACTGGATGCTGCTGCAGAAGCTCATCACATCTCAAGCAATCATTTTTCACGTTTAAAAACTTTATTGGAATTTAATTCCGGTGAAACTCTATTGTTCGAACATCCTCTTTTACAAACCGATGGGGTAAATAAGGAATTGGAAACTTGGACGTTGATGCATTCTGAAGCACGTGAAAGTGAACAGCAGGAATTTGTAGAAGAGGTTTATAAGCAAAAGCATGAATTAGAAGAAAATTTAATCACTAAAATTCAAGAAAAAATAAACATGGTACGTGAAAAGGTATTAGAAATCAAAGAGAACAATACCTTTACTATTCCCAAGGAAATCATGGACAACTATCCTATTATTTATAGTATTAATATTTTTTCATTCATTAAAATGGTGGATGATTATCGTCTTGGAACTACCACCTCTTTAAAAAATGTGATTAATGAGATGCGATATATCACTCAAAAATCATTGATTACGGATACCGATGAAATTCGATTGAAGTATTTGTATGAACATAAAAATTATTTAGTACAAGAATTAATCATGTTATCTAGTTCCTATTATCTAGTGGAAGTTATGTTTCAACAAGAGATAAAAAATAATGTGGTTATAAAGGATAATTATTTTTATTATTGTACTCGTCGATTGTTATGCTTCTCTAATCCATATCCAGAGGAATATAAACATCCATATGATAGTGGATATATAGATAAAAAGACGAATCAATCTCTGTTGCGTAAGATTTTAAACTTGTAATGCAGGTTGTATACCTCCATATCTCGTCATCATATATATTATCATGGATGCATTATTGAAGTATGCCATATCATTTACTACGTCGCCCTCCGTCATTCGGCTAAATCTCGCATCATATAAAGGATTACCAGGTGTAATCATTTTTCTATAGATGTAATCAGGGTCGTTTCTTCTAATACGGATGGGTTCATATTGATTCATAAGACCTTCCTTGTTTTTAGATAAATATACAATCAATATAAATAACAATAAAAGTATTACGATTTCAATTAACATTAATATATATTTATATAATTTAATAATGGGTTCGATTTTATCATTTGCAAAGAAAAAACCTAATACAAACACAACCGATGCATCTCTGAATGGTATGACTGCAGAACAAAAACGCCAAAAGGGTCTAGGTGACCCTGAGTTAATTAGTTATCGTTTTCCACATATATTATATTTTTACCCACATCCTAGGTCAGACCCAAATTATATTCTTCTTAACCCAGACCAAGACAAGGTACTATTAAATAAAATGAAAATGAGGGTATTAGCATTTGTTAGTTTTATGTTTTCACTTGGAATTTTATATGTTTTATATGATATTGGAATACTTTTTCCGGCATTAAACACAATGTGGTTCTTTTTTTGGAGATATCTAACTATCATATTGATTTTTGTATGTTTTATGATTATGCTTGTCATCATGAGAATGTTTCCCTTTTTCGGTAATAAACTAAAATATTATGGATGGTTAACCATGTATCCATTGAAAGACCCCACGGTCAAAAGACAATATGACAAATTTTCCATTCATTTTAGATGGATGGTTTATTGGGGGAATCGAATCAAAACGGGTATTCTTACTTTGGGAATATTAATCTTTTTATTTATCATTATGTTGCCTGCTTTTGGACTCATGTCAATCTTGATTGGATTGATGATGGGTGACGCAACTATGTTTGGAGTTATTCCATTTGGTATGGCTGAGTATGAAATTACTGAACTTGGAAAGAAACCGCTTCAGAAAAGACTTGAAAATGCAACTGGTATTACAAGAGCTAGAGAGATTACTTCTAGAAAAATATCACAATTATATGAAGGCGTAGATGCAGTTGGAAAAAAAGTATCTACTTATATTCCAGATACAGTAAAGTCTGATGTATCCGGCTTAAGACAAATGGTTTCAACTGGACACTAACTTGTTTGAAAAAATGAAATGATTAAAAATTGAAATGAAATAAAGTAAAGGTTATATAATAATTAAAATGCGAAGACCAATTCAGAACGGGTTAAAAAAGGTATTGAATGAGTTAGAACAAACTAAAAAAAATAATGAATGAAAATCATACAAAAAATCAGGATAATATTATATTTGTTACCTTGTGTATGGTGGGATTATCTGTTATAGTATATAATAAAAAAAATTATGAATTCGAGGTAAGGTATAAAATTCGTAATACATGATTTCCATATTTATGTTTCATCTGTCGTATGAAAGAGACGGCGCGGTCGCCGAGACATTTCTTCTTTCGATACTCTTCAATCGACATCAATGGAATTTCTTTTACTTTTTTTCGAAGTACTTCAATTTCAGGTTTCATTCGAGATGACTTTTTCATTTCAGCCATGATAGCAATGATGATGGTTGCTTTCTGAGAGTTGGCCCAATTTAAAAACTCATAATCCTCTAGTTGGAAAATATCCAATTCAAATTTATGGTCTCGTCGATAAGCCTTTTCACAATAATCTAATTTTTCGGTATCGACGTGTTTCTTAGGAGAAAATTTTAGATTGGGTCGTACTATTTTTTCAGTATCATATTGCGCCTGTTTTTTAAATTGTTTATCTATTCTCTCTATCTTATCATAATGATATTTATGGGGAGTGATATAATCCATATTATAAAATGTTATTTTATATTATGGAATTGTTAAATATACATCAATTGTTATATATTTTCATTACAAATAACAAGTTCTTATTTATTGTCTATATGATTATAACGGTTGTTTTATATCCAATTCATTATGTGACCATTCCCGATTATTATGGTATGGTAATTAATTCATTTAAGGATAAAAAACAGAATATGTTCCTCTATTATCTTAAAGTATTATTTGCTGCTTATATTGCGTCATGGTTACTCGAGTCTGCTATCTTGTGGGTTCAGTATCGAATTGTCCCCAACTTTTCAGAATTTGCAACCGGAAGTATTTTCGACTTTATCATGGAACATTATGAACTTGATTTTGAAAATATTCATACAGGCGAAATTTTATCTAAAATCATTCGAGTGCCTAACATTCTCTTTGAATACATTGATATCATTCGTATAGAGTTTTTAAAGGAATTATTTGTCTTGGTTACCGCAGTCTATAAGTTTTATACTGTTTCTATGACAGCCAT
>Ga0065174_1000399_pt1 | contig 8196 bp, 7 predicted proteins | sample CryBogCBE25Jul08_FD_59216 | JGI IMG/M metagenome (GOLD analysis project Ga0065174, IMG submission 59216) | Freshwater microbial communities from Crystal Bog, Wisconsin, USA - CBE25Jul08 (version 2) (version 2) | ecosystem: Environmental > Aquatic > Freshwater > Lake | place: Crystal Bog... | reverse complement strand
TGGTAGAGGAAGGTAAAGTACGATATTTAGGTTTGTCCGAGATTTCATCTGCGACATTAATCAAGGCACATGCGGTTCATCCGATTGCTGCTCTACAAAGCGAGTATTCATTGTGGACACGTAACCCAGAAATTGCATTATTAGAAACATGTAAGAAGCTTGGAACGACTTTTGTTGCTTTTAGCCCGTTGGGTAGAGGATTTTTGGGTGGTAATTTAGTCGATGTAGGAAGTCTTCAGCAAAACGATATTCGCAGATCCATGCCACGTTTTTATCCAGAAAACTATAGTAAGAATATTGAGTTACTAAAAAAATTCAGGGAATATGCTCAAGAGCAAGGATGTACGATGGCTCAATTGGCGCTTGCTTGGTTGCTGAATCAATCTGCAGATCTCATCCCAATTCCCGGCACAATCAGACCTCAATATTTAAAAGATAATATATCAGCAAGTCAAATCGTATTGAGCCCAAAATTGATGCGTCAATTAGATGCAACGATGAACCATTTAAATGTGAGCGGTGCTCGATATAACGAGTCCACCCAAAAAGAAATTGATACAGAGGAGTTTTGATTGATCCGAGTTCATTGTCCGGATAGCCTTTGAGAGTTTTACTATCAAGGACTCGCGTTTCTCCTTGATTTTAAGTGGCGGGAATTCCATTCACATTCATTGTATTTCACATCATAGGGAGAGAGTTAGTGAAAAAACTACGTTTAAATGGGATCTCATCCAAGGCAACGAAATCTGTATTGGCGAGATTAACAGAGCTCTATCAAACCAAGACTGGAATCGAAGTTTGTATTGAATCGATTGGTGGGGTTGAAGCAGCTAAACGCGTTCAAGCAGGGGAGTCATTTGATGTTGTTCTTTTGGCTGCAGATGCAATCGATCGACTCATTGCATCCGAAATCATTTTACCCAATAGTCGGCGTGATTGGGTTTTGTCACCCATTGCAGTAGCAATGAAAAGAGGTCATCCACCGATCGATTTATCCTCTGAGACATCTCTTAAAGCTGCTGTTTTAGCCACACCATCATTAAGTTATTCTACTGGTCCGAGCGGTAACTATTTGAGAGCATTGTTTGATCGTTGGGGCATTCTTGATTTCATTCAATCGAAGGCTATTGTCCCGCCACCAGGCACACCGGTTGGAAAGCTCATTGCTGATGGCGTCGTTACCTTGGGTTTCCAGCAGTTAAGTGAGCTGATTGAAATTCCAGAAGTTCATGTATTGGGAGTTCTTCCTCCCGAAATTGCATTTATGACTACTTTTTCTGCTGGGATTCTTTCTTCATTAAAGGGTGGGGACGAACGTATCAAAGAAGTACATCAATTTATCGAGTTCATTGCCTCTAATATGCATGATGAAATCAAACATCAACATGGGATGATGGGGATTTGTGTAGTTAAGTAGTTTCGGGCGATTGACTTAGTCAATGGTTTGATAAATCCAATTAATTTTTGGTGTCTTTGACGTTTTCTAGTAGCGGTCGAACGACCTGATTGATGAGGTTCTCATCAATTTGCGGGTTCCCTTTGAGCCCATCTTTGACCACAATACCCTGACGATTGATGACGAATGTTGTCGGAATTCGCCAAATTCGGCCGAAACTCTCGATTTGAACTTCATTCTTTAGGCTATTTGTAAAAGGGAACATTTGCATCATTTTCTTTGATAAGTCCGTATCTGCAGGCTTATCCATACTGATGGTTAGAACTTCCAAGCCTAGGTGGTGATTTTTTTCGTAGAAACTTTTTAAGAGCGGTAGTTCTTCTTTACACGGTTCGCACCAGCTTGCCCAAAAATGAATCAGAATAACGCGGCCCTGCCAATCTTTACTCGTAAATACAGTACCATCCATTAATTTACCGGTGATGATCGGTGCCGGATCACCAATAGTTACTCTCGCAAATGCTGAGAAGGGCATACCTAGGATCGTCAGGAGAAGTAATAGGGAAGGGATCCATTTGGCCATATATTTCATCAATTTATTATAAAACTTCTTATTCCATACAGAATGATCTGATGGAAACAGTGTATTATGCCCATTAAGACCCATGCATAATATGTATGCTTCATTATCTGTTAACCAAATTATTAAAAGCCCTGTTTAAATACGACTTAAGGAAAAATCATGATGATACGTTTAGGCGACCAAGCTCCAGATTTTGATCAAGATTCTAGTATTGGTAGAATCAATTTTTATGATTGGGCAGGTGACTCGTGGGTCATTTTGTTCTCCCATCCAGCTGACTTTACCCCGGTTTGCACAACTGAGCTTGGATTGACTGCAAAACTTAAACCCGAATTTGATAAACGCAATGTCAAAGCGATTGCATTATCGGTAGATCCTGCTGATAAACATGAATCTTGGATTAAAGATATTGAGGAAACCCAACACACAGTCGTTGGATTTCCAATCATTGCCGATGCAGATCGGTTCGTTTCAACCATGTATGACATGATCCATCCGAATATGTCTGCCACTGCAACGGTGCGCTCATTATTTGTGATTGATCCGAAAAAAATTGTGCGACTTATGATTACTTATCCGATGAGCACTGGGCGAAATTTTGACGAGGTCCTTCGTGTGGTTGATGCGTTGCAATTAACCGACAAGTACACAGTTGCTACACCAGGTAATTGGAAAGATGGTGATGATGTGATTATTCCTTTATCCGTGCAGGATCCTGAAGTGATTAAAGCGAAATATCCTAAAGGTGTGACTTCACCAAAGCCTTATCTGCGCATTACTCCGCAACCAAATAAATAATCGGTAATTATCCCTCCCAGTCGCTCTTTAAAAAGTGGATTGGGAATGTTGATAAAGCTAGAAAATATCGATGAGACAGATGCGGACAAGTTTAACGTTTACGATAACGTGTCTTGTTTTTCTTGTAACTGCTCGTAACTAAATAACAATGGACTGGCAAGCACTTCAATTATCTCTTCAGCTGAGTGCCATTACTGTTGCCATCTTGATCCCAATTGGAGTTTTGACGGCATTCTTTTTACAACGGAGTTCGTTTTACCAGAGCGCAATGTGGGAAACCTTTTTTACCTTGCCCTTGGTATTACCACCTACTGTACTTGGATACTATTTATTAGTTGCCTTTAGTCAAGAGGGTTTGCTTGGTCATGCCATCATGCAATATACCAATCAATCCTTAGTATTCAGTTTTATTGGAATTTTGCTAGCAAGCTTGGTATTTAATCTCCCTTTTGCGATCTTGCCGATACGAAGGGCGTTTGAGAGCATTCCTGAGAGTCTTCAGGACGCGGCGAAGACTTGTGGTTTGGGTCCATGGCATCAACTCTGGAAAATTCAATTGCCTTTATCCTGGCGGGGAGTTGTAACAGCAAGCATCATGACCTTCACCCACACGCTTGGTGAATTTGGTGTGGTGTTAATGGTTGGGGGGAATATTCCCAAGCAAACACGGACAATTTCGATCTCTATTTACGATGCGATGCAAAGTTTACAAATGGCTGCTGCAGGACGGATGTCACTATTTCTATTGATACTTTCTTTTCTTTCGCTCATTTTTACCCAATTTTTCCTGAATCGATCGAACTCTTTTAGTCAATCAAGCCATGCTTAAATTAGAGATTGCTTCACATCATCCTGTGATGATGGATATGGCTTTTGAATGTGAAGCTGGAGAATTATTGGCTTTGGTTGGCCCTTCTGGGAGTGGAAAAACTTCTGCCTTGCGAGCCATTGCCGGTATCTTACCTGTTGAACATGGATTGATTCAAGTTGGCAATCAATGCTGGTTAGATACTGCAAATCAAGTGTGTCTTCCCACTGAGAAACGCTCGGTTGGGATGGTCTTTCAGAGTTATGCTTTGTTTCCCCATTTAAATGCCTATGAGAATATTTGCTTAGCTCTATCTCCAAAGCTCACCCCAGCCGATGCGGAACAACTCTTGCGTGAAATGGGCCTGTTGGATTTGCAAAAAAAGTATCCTCGAGAACTATCAGGTGGGCAGCAACAACGGGTTGCATTGGCGAGAGCTTTTGCTCGGCAACCCCATATTTTGTTATTGGACGAGGCATTTTCTGCGGTTGATCATCCCACCCGGAAAATGTTATATGAAGAGCTTGTCAAATTGCGGGGACGCATCCAAATACCTATTGTGATGGTCACGCATGACTTACGTGAGGCTCGCTTGCTGAGTGACCGGATGTGTATCTTAGATCAAGGTAAGACGCTGCAACAGGCAAGTCCAAATCATATTCTGAAAAGTCCGCGCAATCAGAGAGTTGCTGAATTGGTTGGACTCACGGATATATACTCAGGCACCTTTTACGCTGCAACAGCAGATGTTTCACCCTCTCGTGCTGCGCATTTACAGTGGGGTCAAGGGATTCATTCGGTACCTTTGCTGGTAACTGACAAGGGACGAATACCCGACGCAACAGAAGTGAGATGGGTTGTTTCAAGTGAGCATGTTTCTTTGTCTAAAACCCAAACTAACCAACCAAATCAATTTGCTGCTGTTGTTGAAAAAAATCAACAATTAGGGGATATTTCGAGTCTAACCCTAAATATGGAATTACCCTTTGTAAGCCATTTCCATTTGGATTACAGCACCCGTACATTACGTGATTTAGATATCCATTTATTGGATCGTGTTTATATTAGTCTTGATCCATTGGGTATTCATATCATGCCGATCTATGCGGATTTATCTGTTAAAGCGGATGAAAAACGTAAACGTCAGCAAGTACTGCAGATTGGGGCGGTATTGTTGGTAGCTGGAGAGGGCAAGCGTCTTGGTGGGGTGCCAAAGTGTTTGATGAAGATTGAGAATCAAACTTTACTTGAAAAACACCTACAAACTCTGGAGGAATTTACTACGTCACCGGTTGTTGTAGTGACTGGATTTTATGAAAATGAAATTGAAGCACAACTTGTTGGGCGAAAGGTGATACAAGTAAAAAATTCCACCCCTGAAGCAGGACAAGCTCGCTCTGTAAGATTGGGGCTTGAGGCCCTTCAGCATCAAGCAAAAGATTTTGATATTGTGATTATGATGCTTGGTGATCAGCCTTTAATCAATCGAGGTGATCTTAGGCAATTGCTCGAGCACTTTAAGATCATGCCAGATGGGGATTTTTTATTGCCAATGGTGAATGGTACGCGAGGCAATCCCGTTTTGCTTTCCGGTCAAATTTTGAGGCAAATTCTTATTGAAGAGCCCTTAATGACACCAAGAAAGTATATGGACTTGCATCCTGATCGCGTGCGTACTTTTGAAAGTAACAATACACATTACATCTTTGATTTGGATACACCCCAAGACATTGCTAACTTTGAAGCTCAAACGGGAATTTCTGTTTTCTTGCCAGATACTTTTTAAGTTGATATGAAGTATGTTTATGAGTTTATTTCTGAGACAACTGACAATCTTGCCATCATGTAGATTGGAATAAGGAGATGATCGAACAGACAGATCACCGTAAACCAAACTGGTAAGCAATGCTGCCACTTAATATTGCAAACGCCATCACTTTAAAAATACTTTGTTGATAACTGATCAAAGCTGTAGCAGCAACTAGGATTATCCCTAGAGAGAATGTTATGTGACTAATATTATCGATTGAAATCAAGCTTTCGGGAAACAAAGTGTGGCTCGCAAAGAAAACTGCCAAGCTTGTGATCACACCCACCACAGCACAAGTAATCGAATTTAAGATCGGGATAAGTCTAAGTTCTTTACGACTTGATTCGATCAAAGGTCCTCCGATAAAAATAAAGCAAAAGGAGGGCAAAAATGTAAACCAACTCACAACCAATGCGCCTAGAATTCCTGCCGTGAGATGCGAATTCAGCCATGCAGAATGACTATATGTAACCACAAACCCTACAAACGTCACTACGATGATTAATGGTCCTGGCGTTGTTTCACCGAGCGCCAAACCGTCCATCATTTGTGATGCGTTAAGCCAATGAAAGTTATCAACCATTGCTTGAAACACATACGGTAATACTGCGTAAGCCCCACCAAAAGTCAAGAGAGCAGCTTTTGTGAAAAACAAGGCGAGTTTTGTAAAGATGGTATCTGCACCAAAAATAAGCATTAAAACCGCTAACGGTAATACCCAGGCTGTGATCGAGATCGCAAGAGTAATCAGTAATTTTTGCCACGTAAAAATAGTATGGTGTGGTGATCTACTGACTTCATGAAGTGATTCAGATGAAGCAATTGAGACTTTGTTTACAGGTTCAGAATGGGCTGTCGTTGCAAATACGTTTGGATAGAAACGTTGCAGCACAAATCCGATCAAAGCAGCCCCAATGATGATTTCAGGATACGGCATGTGTAGTTGGATGCCAATAAAAGCTAAACAGGCGATTACATAATGGATTGGTTTTTTCAATATTTTTTTACTGATTCGATAACCCGCCGCAATTACAATTGCAGTGACTGCCGGTTTAATCCCAATTAAAATCCCTGTGGCAAATGGGCTTTGCCCGTATAGAACATAGAGGATCGATAAAAAAATCAATAAAACGATTGCAGGTAGGATAAAGAAAATGCCTGCAATAAGCCCACCGATAGTGCGGTGCATCAGCCAACCCATATAAATGACGAGTTGTAACGCTTCTGGACCTGGCAATAGCATGCAATAGTTCAAAGCATGTAAAAACCGTTCTTCAGAAACCCACTGCTTATTCTCGACAAGTTCTTGATGAACAGTCGCAATTTGCCCGGCCGGACCACCAAAACTAATGAAGCCAAGTTTGAACCAAAAACCGAGCGCTTGCCTAAAAGACGGTTGCATCTGCTTGCGTTAGCTCATACCGCCAACGACTTGACTAAAACCAGCATCGACATAGGTGATTTCCCCAGTGATGCCGCCGGATAAGTCCGATAAATAAAAAGCGGCTGCGTTACCAACATCGTCAATAGTGACATTGCGTCGCAGAGGAGCGCTTGTGGCAACACTATATAAAATTTTACTGAAATCCTTTATGCCACTGGCCGCTAGGGTTTTAATAGGGCCAGCAGAGATGGCATTGACACGTATCCCTTTTGGACCAACGGATTCTGCAAGATATCGCACACTTGCCTCAAGTGATGCTTTTGCTAAACCCATCGTATTGTAATTTGGTACTACCCGTAGCGCACCCAAATAGCTAAGAGTGAGTAATGCTGCCTTTGAGGAAAGCATCGGTAGGGCGGCTTTTGCCATAGCTGGAAAACTATACGAGGAGATATCATGGGCAATATGAAACGCTTCACGATTTAATCCCTCTAAAAAGTCTCCCATAATGGCTTCTTTTGGAGCAAAACCGATCGCATGCACAAACCCGTCAAACTCTGGCCAGGACTTTTGTAAATCAGTAAATAATTGGGTAATTTGTGCGTCACTGCCAACGTCGCAATCAAAGATGAGTGAGCTGTTAAACTCGCTAGCAAAATCGGTAATACGTTGTTTGAAACGCTCACCCACATAGGTAAAAGCTAGTTCTGCTCCCTCTCGAGAACACGCTTTTGCAATTCCGTAAGCAATCGAACGATTCGATAAAACACCCGTAATTAATAATTTTTTACCTGTTAAAAACCCCATTGATCAATCCTTTTCCTTGCGAGTAGATGCTGTTTATACAAATTCTATCTGACACAATTACAATTGTTACACAACAGACATGATGTTTAAAGTCAACGATAATAACGGAGATATGAAAAAAATCCTTTTGCTACTTTGTCTAGTGAGCTTTCAGAAACCTTTATGGGCTGAACATGCGTATTCTCAGTACGGTAACCCGAAGTATCCCAAAGATTTTGCTCACTTTGATTTTGTCAATCCCAAAGCGCCCCAAGGCGGTACTCTTACCTTAGCAAATCCCGATCGTCGCACAAGTTTTGATAAATTCAATCCCTACACTTTACGCGGTGTAGTTGCACCTGGGGTTGCAAACCTTATGTTTGAATCTTTAGCTATTGGTAGTTCTGATGAAACCTCCGCTATTTATGGACTTATTGCGGATGATATGACGCTTTCTGCGGATCATTTGTCCATGACGTTTCATCTTCGATCGGAAGCTAAGTTTAGTGATGGAAGTCCTGTTCTTGCACAAGATGTCAAATATAGCTTTGATACCCTGATGAGTAAACTTGCTCACCCATCCTATCGAACGGTTTTCGCTGATGTGAAACAAGCCGTGGTTCTATCTGAT
>Ga0065174_1000373_pt1 | contig 8425 bp, 8 predicted proteins | sample CryBogCBE25Jul08_FD_59216 | JGI IMG/M metagenome (GOLD analysis project Ga0065174, IMG submission 59216) | Freshwater microbial communities from Crystal Bog, Wisconsin, USA - CBE25Jul08 (version 2) (version 2) | ecosystem: Environmental > Aquatic > Freshwater > Lake | place: Crystal Bog... | reverse complement strand
AACGATGAATTTCACATTGTTGTTTCTGACGCAGGAGGTTTATTTACAGGCGTTAAAGGTACTATTTTAGAAGTGTGGCCATTTGTTTCTAAGGCATATGACGCTCAACAAAATAATGTGTCAACATATTATAAACAATACTTGTATGATAATTCACAATATATTCTTGCTGTAGATCCAGTTGATTATTCAAATACACATACAACTTGGGGTCAATTATCCGCAAACACCAATTTTGCCAGAACATCTGTAGCTAATACATCATTAGCATTAACTGGTGGTTCAGATGATGTTGGTACAGATGGTAATATACAAACTGGCTATCAATTGTTTCAAAACAAAGAATATGTAGATATTTCACTAGTATTGACTGGTGGTTATGACACTACTGTACAACAATATGTTATCGACAATATTGCCAACTACCGTGGAGATTGTGTGGCGTTCTTATCACCACCACAAACATCAGTTGTTAATCAAGCAGGTTCTGAATCCGCTAATATTGTTACCTGGTTAGGCACATTAGCAAGAAGCACTTCTTATGCTGTTGTTGATTCTGGTTGGAAATACATGTACGACAAGTACAACAACACATATCGTTGGATTCCATTGAACGGTGACATTGCCGGTCTATGTGCTTATACAGATCAAATTAGAGACCCATGGTTCTCACCCGCTGGTTTAAATCGTGGTAATATCAAAAATGCTATTAAACTAGCATGGAACCCACAAAAATCTTATAGAGATACTCTATATGCCGCAGGCGTAAATCCAGTTGTTTCATTCCCCGGTAACGGCATTGTACTATTTGGAGATAAAACACTACAAGCAAAACCATCAGCTTTTGATCGTATTAATGTTCGTAGACTGTTCATTGTACTAGAAAAATCAATTGCACAAGCAGCTAAATATTCATTGTTTGAATTTAACGATGATTTTACTCGTGCTCAATTTGTTGCTTTAGTAACTCCTTTCTTACGTGAAGTACAAGGTCGCCGTGGTATCACAGACTTCAAAGTTGTTTGCGATAAGTCAAACAACACAGCACAAGTTATTGATTCTAACCAATTCGTTGGTGACATCTATATCAAACCTGCTCGTTCAATTAATTTTATTCAATTGAATTTTGTTGCTGTTGGTACTGGTGTTGACTTCTCAACAGTTGTTGGTGCAGTCTAATAAATAAATCCAATATAGGAGAAAACAATGGCATTTAATGTAACAGAATTTAGAGCAAATCTGACAGGTGACGGTGCTAGACCGAACCTGTTCTCAGTTACAATGGCTTTGCCTACAATCGTATTAAATGGCTCCGCAGCGGGTCAAAAGATTACGTTTATGGCAAAAACAGCGCAACTACCAGGTTCTACAATTGGTACTGTACCACTACAATACTTCGGTCGTGAAGTTAAGTTTGTTGGTAACAGAACATTTGCAGACTGGACAATAACAATCATTAACGATGAAGATTTCTTAATTAGAAACGCAATCGAAAATTGGATGAATTCTTTGAATAGTAATCAAGGAAACGTTAGAGCCGCAAACGCAACTAATTCAACACAATATTCAACCGACGCTCTCGTAACACAATACGGTAAAGCCGGTGCTGATATTAAAGATTATACGTTTGTTGGTATGTTTCCCACAGATTTGGCACCAATTGATTTAGATTGGGCAGCAAACGATACTATTGAAGAATATTCAGTAACATTTGCTTATCAATACTGGAACTCAAATACTACTACCTAATGTTATACTGGAGAACCTTTTGGTTCTCCTTTATGTTTTTTTGTGAGATTGAAATTTAAATAATATGACACCAAATAATAAGTTTAGCCTTTTCGGATTTACAATTTCTCGTGAGCAGGACGAGGAAGATAAAAAAGTCCAACAATCATTCTCACCTCCGAGTAATGATGATGGAGCGTTAACAATAACTTCTGCGGCCTACTACGGCACATATGTTGACCTGGACGGTACAGCAAAAAATGAAGTAGAACTAATATCAAGATATCGTGAAATGTCGATGCAACCTGAGATTGAAGGTGCAATTGATGATATAGTTAATGAAGCCATTTGTGAAGATAAAGATGGCAATATAACACAAATTATTTTAGATGACTTAGAACAGCCAACTAAAATCAAAAATGCAATCAAAGAAGAATTCAATACGATTTGTCGCCTATTCAACTATAAAAATATGGCACATGATATCTTTCGTAGATACTATATTGATGGTCGTTTATTTTATCACATTATTATTGACAGAGAAAAACCAACTGAAGGTATTAAAGAATTAAGATATATTGACCCACGTAAATTACGTAAAGTTCGTGAAATTAAAAAACGTAAAGATGAACGTACTAATGTAGAAATCATGGATGTGGTCAACGAGTACTATATTTTTAACGACAAGGTAACTACTGGATCGTCTTCCAGCTTTGGTCCAGTTGGTATTCGTATCACGACAGATTCAATTATATCTATAGTCTCAGGACTCATGGATTCACGTAGAGCAGTTGTTTTATCTTACTTACATAAAGCAATTAAGCCTTTAAATCAATTACGTATGATTGAAGATGCGACTGTTATCTATCGTATCTCTCGTGCACCTGAAAGACGTATATTTTATATTGACGTTGGTAACTTGCCTAAATTAAAGGCTGAACAATACCTACGTGACATTATGGTCAAGTATAAGAATAAGTTGGTGTATGATGCCAACACAGGTGAAGTAAGAGATGACAGAAAGTTTTTATCAATGATGGAAGACTTCTGGTTACCACGTAGAGAAGGCGGCAAAGGTACTGAGATTACTACATTGCCTGGTGGTCAAAACTTAGGTGAATTAGAAGATGTTAAGTATTTTGAAAAGAAACTATATAAGTCTTTGTGTGTACCAGTTTCACGTATTAATCCAGATCAACAAGGTTTCTCTTTAGGTAAAGTTAACGAAATCACTAGAGATGAATTGAAGTTTGCTAAGTTTGTTGATAGACTCCGTAATAAATTTTCTGATGTATTTGACCAAGCTTTGCGTGTTCAATGCGTAATGAAAGGTATTTGTACAGACGAAGAATGGAATTTATTTAAAGAAAAGATTCAATATGATTTTGTTAAAGATAATAATTTTGCAGAATTAAAAGATGCAGAGTTAGTTAGAGAACGAGTTTCTCTATTATCTGAACTAGATCCATTTGTTGGTACATATTTTTCTCAAGCATGGGTACAACGTAATGTATTACATTTGACTGATGATGATATTAAAGTAATGCAAGAAGAAATTGAGGAAGAAAAGGCGTTAGGTTTAGGTGTGCCAGTTGCAGTATCCAATCAAATTGTTCAACAACAAATGATGAGCGATATTCCAAATCAACCAACACATCCAGATGATTTGGAAGCAAAAGAAGCCGAACAAGAAACTTCAAAAAAGAATGAAGAAAAATCATTCGATAGACTTAAACGAATATTATAGGAGAACAAAATGTCAGATTACTCAACAAGAAATATTATAGATTTTGCATACGATGATGACGGTAAAGCAATGCGTGATGCGTTATATGCCGAAATTCATGACCGTGTATCAGCAAAATTTGAACTGCGTAAACAAGAATTAGCATCAACTTTAGTTGCTAATCAAGAAAATACTGAAGATCAATCAGAAGAAGTTACTGAACAAGTTGAAAAATTATCAGAAGAATCTCACGATTATCATATGCACGCTAGTAAAGCACATGAAGCAAGTTCAAGAGCCGCAAAAATGTCAGAAGAATCCGAAAAAATGCGTGACTCCAAGTCTCATGAAAAATGTGCAAAATGTCATGAAGAAGCTTCAATGATGCATCATAAGGCTAAAGCTGAAGCATATCATCCACATCACATTGAACACCACAATGAGATGATTGACCATCACAATCATATGAAACGTATGCATAAAAGTTACTCAAGATAATAATGAAATCATTCAGTGATTTTAAGGTTAAGAAAGAAGAACCTCCTGTAGAAGTACAAGAGGAAACTCTATTGGAAGCCGTTGATTATGAAGATATTAAAGGTGTTTTAGTTGAAGCCAAAGAATCGGATCCACCTGCGGTTCTAGTTCTAAGAAGAAAAACTGTTAGACAACTTGGTAACAAACAAAAAGTGGCATTATACTTTGCGGATAAGATTAATAAATATGTAACAATAACTTATGGTAGTGGAGAAAACATATCAGCTACAATAGGCGAAGAATACGAAGAATATAAACCAAACATTATTGATGAACTAAATGATATCGTAGAAAATAATTGCAAAAAATCAATTATGTTGGAAGATGGCAATTGGAAAAACGTAAGCGTACATATGTCAAAATCTATATTAGAAGTTTATAATAATCATTTGACCAAAGAAAATAAAAAGATCTTTGCTGAGATGGCCATAAAAAGTGTGGCGGATTTTAATAGAGTGGTTGATTTTGTAAATAAAAATATAAAGTAAGAACATGTCAAATAAATTTACATACCAAGTATTGAGAGATACACAAACAGACGCTGTTATTAAGTTAACCGGCGTGTTTGACGGTACCTCAGGTGCTGAATTAAACGTTTCTCGTATACAAGCTAATACATTATATGGTGCTCTGGCAACAAATGGTTATCCATTGGCCAACGCAACAAATCAATTTGCAAACACAGCACTACCTTATTATGATTTACAATTAACAGGTTTAAAATATTATGTAAACTTCCCAACAACAAATGTTGGTGGTGTAGAAATATTTTGGTCAGGCAATAATACAACAGGTGCCGCTTCGGCTTACGCCAACTCAGCAACTATCTTTCATCTAAATTTACAAGGCGAATTTGGATTAGGTGAACAACTACCGTCTATCTTAAACAACTCAGGTACAGGAGCTGCAAATACAGTAGGTAACGGAGATATTGGTATTGCAACATCAGGTGGTACCGCCAATTCAGCGTATACATTAATTGTAACATTACGTAAGAATAACGCATACTACCAACGTGGTCAATTCAACGAGCCAGCAGCGTTCAACTTTGGTCAATATCAACTTACACCACATTCTTAGGACTAAGTATGTCAAACGCTTACACATATCAAATATTAAGAGATACAACAGAAAAAACTTTTATAAAGTTGACTGCCAATTTTGACGGTACTGGCCAAGAAAGCAATGCATACCGTATACAAGCTAATACACTATACGGTGCTTTAGATAATGTTGGTCAAGTACTTGGCTCATCAACATCTTCAAACGTTGCTCTACCTTTTTATGGTTTATCAATTTCTAGAATCGGTTATAATGTTGCCTCACAACAAAAAGGATATGTCGAATTAACTTGGACAAGTGCTAATACAGCGCAAACCGTTCCAATTATCAATATGGATCTATGTGGTAAATATGGTGAAGATGAGGGCCTGGTTTCATTGAAAAACAATGCCAACAATGCAACTGGAGATATCGGTGTTATAACATATGGCTTAACTGCCAATTGTGCATACACATTATTTTTAGAATTGCGAAAAGATAATGCATACTACCAACGTGGTCAATTTAGTGACCCAGCAGCATTCAACTATGGAACATACGGAATAAAACCATGAAACTAATCAAAGAAGTAGTAGAAACAGTACAGTACCTTACTGAAGAAAAAGACGGTAAGAAAACTCTATTCATTGAAGGTCCATTTTTAGTTTCTGAAAGAAAGAATAAAAATGGTCGTCTATATGAATACAACACTATGAAAAAAGAAGTTGGAAGATATTCAGAAGAATACATCAATAAAAATCGTGCGTTTGGAGAATTAGGTCATCCAGACACACCATCTATAAATCTTGACCGTGTATCTCACATGATTGTAGGTCTTAAAGAAGACGGTAATCAATGGATCGGCAAGGCAAAAATATTAGAAACACCAATGGGTAACATCGCCAGAAATCTGATTGAAGGTGGCGGTCAACTTGGTGTATCTTCAAGAGGTATGGGATCACTGAAAAATGTTAATGGTGTTAACATTGTTCAAGACGACTTTTATCTAGCCACAGCGGCAGATATTGTAGCAGACCCTTCTGCGCCTGGTGCTTTTGTACAAGGTATTATGGAAGGAAAAGAGTGGATGTTAGTTAATGGAATATGGACCGAAGAAGACCAAGAGAAATCTATTCGTCAAATTCGCCGTGCTTCAACTAAAGAGATTGAGGCTGTAAGTCTAAATATCTTTGAAAACTTCATCAGAAAACTTTAAATTAATAAATATCTAAACACAGAATCAAGGAGATTTTCAAAATGGGAAAATTAACAGACGCCGCTAAGCATTTACTAGAAGGTTCTAAAGAAACTTTCGATGCTAACATTGCACAGAAACGTGGCCAACGTGGGTCAGATGCTCACAAAAAAGGAGAAGTTGGTGACGACAAATTACCAACATCATCAGCATACGGTACGCATGATGCAGGTATCGTAGGTCATAGTCCAGAAGAAATGAATGATGAATTACCAGATTACTTAAAAGGTACTCCATCAGCAAATCCTCCTGGTGCAAAACCACCAGTTGGCACACAAAAAGATGGCGTGGGTGCTTCTAAACCAAAAAATCAACCACAAGAAACTATGGGTCGTACTGATGTTATGCATCCTGCTCAAACAGTTGCAAATCAATATGACAGTATTCGTGACCGTGTAGGTTCTCCATTGGCAAAACAATCAATGATGAAGAATCCAGGCGCAACATTTCAACACTATGATGGCGCACACACAGCATCAGAATCTTATGATTTCTCTGACGATGTTAACGCTTTACTAGAAGGCGAAAACTTATCTGAAGAATTTAAGAACAAAGCAACAACAATTTTTGAAGCTGCCGTAACTTCACGTATTGAAGCAATTGCTGAAGCAGTTGAAGATCAATTGACAGAACAATTTGAAGAAGCCATTGAACAAGTTAAAGAAGAATTAGCAGAAAAAGTTGATTCATATTTAAACTATATGGTAGAACAATGGATTGAAGAAAACCAATTGGCAGTTGACAATGGTTTAAAATCCGAGATCGTAGAAGACTTTATTGGCGGTTTACATAACCTATTCAAAGAACATTACATCGAGATCCCTGAAGACAAGGTAGATGTAGTTGAAGAATTGACATCTAAAGTAGAAGAATTAGAAGCCGAATTGAACGAATCTATCAATATTGCCGTTTCAATGAAGCAAGAATTAAATGAACACCAAAAAATCGAGGCTATTTACGCAGCATGTGAAGGCCTAACTCAGACTCAAGTAGAAAAATTGAAAACACTTGCAGAAAATGTTGACTTTACTACTGGAGAAGAATTTAACAACAAACTAGAAACTCTTAAAGAATCATACTTTAAAGCTGATGTTAAAGTTGCTGATAGTTCTGTTCTGAATGAGGGTGTTGAGATTGAAGAAGAAACTAAATCAGTTTCTAATGACGCTTCAATTGCACAATACGCAAAGACAATTTCACAGACTTTGGTAAAATAATAAATAAACTTACCTAAAAATAATAACAAGGAGTTAATAACTATGTACATGACTGAAGAACTACAAGCCAAATGGGCACCAGTTCTGGATCACCCAGAATTGGAAGCTATTAAAGATCCATATAAGAAAGCAGTAACTGCTTTAGTATTGGAAAACCAACATCAAGCAATGGCACAAGATCGCCGTATGTTGAACGAAGCCGATACAGGTCCAACAAACGTTACTGGTGGTGTTAACAACTTCGACCCAATCTTAATCAGTTTGGTCCGTCGTTCATTACCTAACTTGATTGCTTATGACGTTGCAGGCGTTCAACCGATGACTGGCCCAACAGGCTTGATCTTCGCAATGCGTGCTCGTTACAATAATCCAGGTGCACAAGGTGCTAACGGTGGTAATACTGGTGGCGGTGCTGAAGCATTCTATAACGAAGCTAACACAGTATTTACTGGTTCAAATTCTGCTGCAAACCCATACGGTTTCACAGGAACAACTACTACAGATACTGCAAACACTTTCCAAAACCAAGTTACATCTAATACAACAACTGGTATCGCAATGCCCACAAGCATCGCTGAATACTTGGGTTCAGATGGTAACACAGCATTCCAACAAATGGCATTCTCTATCGAGAAAGTTACTGTTACTGCTCAATCACGTGCATTGAAAGCTGAGTACTCATTAGAATTAGCACAAGACTTGAAAGCAATCCATGGTTTGGATGCTGAAACAGAATTGTCTAACATTCTCTCTACTGAGATTCTTTCTGAAATCAATCGTGAAGTTATCCGTACAATTTACAACAACGCTAAGTTGGGTGCACAATACGGTACAACAACTGCTGGTTTCTTTGACTTAGATACAGACTCTAACGGTCGTTGGTCAGTTGAACGTTTCAAAGGTTTGATTTTCCAAATCGAA
>Ga0065174_1000365_pt1 | contig 8550 bp, 9 predicted proteins | sample CryBogCBE25Jul08_FD_59216 | JGI IMG/M metagenome (GOLD analysis project Ga0065174, IMG submission 59216) | Freshwater microbial communities from Crystal Bog, Wisconsin, USA - CBE25Jul08 (version 2) (version 2) | ecosystem: Environmental > Aquatic > Freshwater > Lake | place: Crystal Bog... | reverse complement strand
AAGGAGGTTAACAAATAATTTTCTTTAATTTGAGATAAAAAATAAATTTGTATTGGTAGCAATGCAATTGAGCTTTAACCCAAAATATGCACTGAAAAAATCACAGCAAAGTTGGTCTTTTGATAAAAAACAGCATGAATAATGTGGCAAATACTTCTGCTAGGATAAATCCTAGAACATTCTGTGGAGCTATGCCAACAAAGGTATTGGTAAAACTTCTTGCAAGGGCAACGGCAGGATTGGCAAAAAATGTTGAAGAAGTAAACCAATATCCCGCTGTCACTGTGAGTGCAACTAACATAGGCACCTGATTTTTTGTTTGCCGATCTCCAATATGAATAACGAAGAGCAATGCAAGAGTGGAAACAAACTCGCTCAGCCAAATACCTAAACCTGTCCTGATGTGAGTTGACTCTTGGATAATTGGTAAATTAAACATGATATGCGTCAACACGATTCCTGTCAGGGCACCAATACATTGGCTTGTCCAATAGCCACACATCTTTTTTAAATCAATATCCCCTAATTTCCAGAACATCAAGCTCACCAGTGGATTGAAATGCGCTCCGGAGATTGGACCAAGGATAGTAATCAAAACATACAGACCAGCTCCGGTAGCAAGACTATTGCCAAGCAAAGCCACAGCCGCATTCCCTACACCAAGAGTTTGACCCATCAAACCTGAACCTGTGACAATGGCGAGTAGGAAAGCTGTGCCAATCAACTCTGCAAAATAACTTCTCATGCTTTGTCGTGAATTTGATTAAGGCGCAATGCATCTAAGGTCTCCAGAGGCATTTCTGCTAATAAATCAATACGCCTCTTTAAGCCCATCATGACTTCTCTAAATGCTCTTTTTTTATCCGCTTCAGAACCCTGGGTTTTAGATGGGTCAGGAAATCCCCAATGGGCTGTGGCAGGATTGCCAGGCCAATAAGGGCATTGCTCACCAGCAGCACTGTCACAAACGGTAATAATGAAATCCATCTTTGGAGCATCAGGTAATCCGTACTCATCCCAACTTTTACTCCTAAGCTTGCCTTGATCGTAACCAATTTCCTTGGTAAGTTCTGCGGCTAAAGGATGAACTGAATCTCCAGGGCTTGAACCTGCCGAGTATCCAATCAATAAGCCACTGGGATGAGTTGTTGTCAGTGCTTCAGCCAAAATAGAGCGCGCAGAATTATGCGTGCATAAAAAAAGCAGACGGTATTGTTTCATTTGACGTTCCCTTTTTTTAGAGTTTGAAGCGGAGTACAAGGTTTACCACCACAACAGTTTTCTAATAGAAAGCCACTTAACTGCTGCACTATTTCTGCATTTGGTCGATAAATGAGATTTCGACTTTGACGCACTACCAACAACAACTGGGCGTTAACTAACTCCTTCAAGTGAAAGCTCAGTGTCGCATTGGGGATTCCAAGGATCTCGATGATCTGACTTGGGTTTAATCCAGTATCGCCTCGTTGCACGATTAAACGAAAGATATTGAGTCGGGATTCTTGGCCAAGGGCAAGAAAAGCAGAGATTGCTTCATGGTTTTTCATATTTCCAATTATATCGAAATATGACTTATTATTTAAATTTGTTTTCTAATAGAGAAATCCGCTCTTCATGCCTATACTGAAAAATCATTTTTATACGCGACGATACCTTTATGACTGATCTTCCTCAAATAGAAACTGCTTTTTTCAATCAACCCGACCTCAAACAACTGAGAATCAATATATTGATTGATCATCCGCCCAAAATATTACTTCTTTATGGCTCATTAAGAGAACGATCATTCAGTCGGTTACTAGCGGAAGAAGCCCAAAGATTATTGATAGCGATGGGGTGTGAGACACGATTCTTCAACCCTAAAGGATTGCCCCAAGTAGATGACGCTCCTGAAACCCACCCTAAGGTGATCGAACTAAGGGAACTTGTTGAATGGTCAGAAGGCATGTTATGGAGCAGTCCGGAGCGTCATGGCAGTATGACAGGTCTGATGAAATCACAAATTGATTGGATTCCTTTAAGTATTGGAGCGATTAGACCAACTCAAGGTAAGACATTAGCTTTAATGCAAGTCAATGGCGGCTCCCAATCGTTCAATGCACTCAATCAAATGAGAATACTCGGGCGCTGGATGAGGATGATCACAATACCGAATCAATCCTCGGTGCCAAAAGCATTTTTAGAATTTGATGAAAACAACCGAATGAAGCCATCCGCCAACTATGATCGGGTTGTGGATGTCATGGAAGAACTAGTGAAATTTACTTTATTAACCCGATCCATTTCACTTTATTTAACCGACCGATATAGCGAGAGAAAAGAAACTGCAGAGGAATTATCAAAACGAGTGAATCAACAATCTATTTAAAAACTCACTTTATGTTTGAATTTCTTGCTAGCTAAAGATCTCAATCTATTCATTTAAGTTGCACTAACTATACAAGTAAAGAAATCTTTCAGAGCCATAACAGTCTCCGAAAAATTTAATCTAAATAGTCTTCGTATTCTCTTTGAATGGTTTTTCCCAACGTTTCCCAGGGTTTAATGATTGCTAAATCTTTAGAATTTACTGTGACTGAGATATTTCGTATCAATAGGCCATTTTTATTTTTATAGCTGATTTTTTCTGGAATTTTTAAATCTCTATTCCAAACTACAGAAGTTTCTTGATTATTTGCAACAGATTCATATCGGTCAAGGTTATAACCAGTGAGTTTATCTTGTTTGGATTCAGTTTTTTTCATCTTTTTCAGATATTCCGGTGGAAATAAAAAGTAGGCTCGATCCCAATTCCCATCAAACCCTACCGAACCAAACTCAATTTTTGGAACAGATACTAAGGTCCGGTCCTTTGGGTTAAATAGCTTTAACGTTATTTCCCCTTTAGTAGAGTTATCTTTATGTATCCATCTTGCACTGGAAGTTAAATCAAGATGCTTGTTGATAGGTTCTACTTGATTGTTATGTAATTTTTCTAGAAGAGGTGGAAATATTCGTGAAAACCAAACATTTTGCTGATCTCTTACAAATAAATCATCGAACTGAGTAGTTTGATATGATCCATCAGATAAGTAAGCCTGACTATCGTAATGAATCGTCAGGCTCACACTTTGCGCAAAAAGGCTACCAGAAAAGATAACAGATAAAACCAGGAAAAAGTTTAATTTCAGCATTTTCCTTAGATGAAAATTACAAGCCACTTGCAGTGCGTAAACGATTAAAAACTTCCGTATTAACCATCGTACCCTTAAAAAGATTAGAGTTTGCACCTGTAGAGTAAATCCAAACATCACCGCCACCATGACTCTCAGACTCCGCACCCGTACTAAAATTAACCGCAACTGGACTGTGATAAGAAGCGGCGGAAGTAATAGCATCAGTTAATGCACCGCGATTAATTCCTCTTAATGAATTTGTACTACCATCATCAGTACCACCAGAGGTTGCGCCATTACCGAAATTAATAATCGGAAATGGACTTACGTCATTTGTTGATAAATCAGGTCTTTTGGTAGCAACGTTTTTTGATACTCCGAGCACTCCAGCAGGATTTCTAACAGGATCAGATCGCATTGCATATCCACCCAACGAAATCGTATGATCGTGATCAGCAGTAACCACCACAATTGTGTTTGCAAGGCCCGGATCAATTGTAGCCATTTTAGTTAAAGCAGTTTGTATGGCTGTATCAAATGCAATCGTATCGTATACAGCTCGAGTGGGATTTGTGTCATGCAAAGCATGGTCAATCCTACCCCCTTCAACCATCAAATAGAATCCATTACTATTTTGAGCCAACACATCAATTGCTTTAGAGGTCATATCGGATAGACTTGGCTCGGTTGAACTTTGATTTTGCTGTCTGTCATAGTCGTAAGACATGTGTGAGGCTGTAAAAAGACCTAAAATTTTGGTTGAAGCTGATGGAACAATATTCGCTAAAGCTGTTTTATCGGTAACGTAGGTATAACCATTGGTAACCATCTTAGCAGTTAGGTCATTCGTATCCAATCTTTTTGAACCTGATGCTGTACTTGGAAGAAAATGTCTGCGTCCACCTCCAAGAATCACATCAACTCCATTACCAAGAGCGGTGTTATAAGCACCTACGGGATTAGCATCACCTGAATTTTTTACCAATTGAGATGCTATTTGATTTTCTCCATCACGATTACAAATATGGGCATATGTAGCCGCCGGAGTAGCATGGGTTACACGCGTTGTGGTGACAACACCAGTTGATCTCCCAGCAGCTTTAGCTAGTTCCAAAATGGTTGTAACTGGCCCCCCATTTCCAGATGTTGGACAAGCAGATTCAGGTTTTACAGCAACGGTCGTTGGAGATAAGCTTGTTCCTACAACAAAGCTAGAATTTATTCCTGTATAGGGTGTAGAAGCATAGTTATACGATTGGGCTGAGGACGTTCCATAATTAAAAAAGGCAAGAGTATTATCTGTTGAAGAAATAACATCATTATTCATCTTCACACCCGTTGTATAAGCCGACATCGAAGGAGCGCTATCAGTTGTTTGAGCATCCAAAGAATACGTTCTCACTCTACCGGTATTTGACAATTTATCAAAGTTCAAACTTCCAGCCTCACCATATTTAGCTATACGGCTCATGGTAACATTCACAGGCCCCATGCCATCTCCAAGAAAAAATAGTACATATTTTGCGGACCCAGCGTTTGCAAAAGTAGTTGTTGTAAGAAATAAAGTTACTACTAGTAATTTGGTTTTTAACATTTTTAAGCCCTAAAAATTCGTTTAATTAAATGAAGAATCTGATCAAAAGCCAGCAGAAGTTCTGATGAGATTGAAAACATCTTTATTTTCGATTACCCCTTTAAAATTTCCTGCATTCATACCAATAGCTCCCAAAAAGACGTCGCCTCCACCGTGAGTTTCGTTATCGCCTGCTGGCATTGGTATTGTCGATTCGTAGCGATAATTTGGATTCAGTGGCCCGTTACTAGAGTCAGTCTCTAAGGCTGCGGTAATCGTAGTTCTGTCAGAAATTGCACCAGGACCATTTCCGAACCCAATAATCGTAAATGGATTACCTGTTGTTTGATCACCATCTAATCCGAGGGTAGTTGTTGCATAATTCCTTAAAAATCCAAGAATTCCCAAGTTAGCAAGAGTTGTTGGACCGGTTCTCTTTGCATAGCCATTTAAAACCATAGTGTGATCATGATCGGCAGTCACTACAATTAAAGTATTTTTTAATCCAGGATCAACGATGTTCATCTGAGACATAACCGCTTTAATTGCATTGTCAAACTCAACTGCCTCAACCAACGCACGTTGCGCTTGAGTAGCATGAAGTGCATGATCAATGCGACCACCCTCGACCATCAAGAAAAATCCATTTGAATTATTACTTGGATTCGATAGAATTTTAGTTGCTGCAACTGCCATTTCAGATAGTGATGGTTCGTTCGTTGAATTTGCTTTGCGATCTAACTCGTAGGTCATGTGGCTTGAATTGAATAAACCCAGCAAACGTGTAAATTTAGTGGTGTCAATATTCAAAAAGTCGGTTCTTGTTTTAACGAATGTATATCCATTAGTAACCATTTTAGCGGTTAGGTCATTGTTATCTGTACGTGCTGAACTTGCAGTTCCTGAACCAACTGGTGTTGATGTACCTTGTGGTATGAAATGCTTTAAACCACCCCCAAGGATGACGTCGACTCCGTTTCCTAAAGCCGTGTTGTATGCACCTTGCGGCTTTGGATCGCCAGAACCAGAAACGAGTTGTGAAGCAATTTGATTTTCCCCGTCACGATTACAAATATGCGCATAGGTTGCAGCAGGAGTAGCATGAGTAATCCGCGTTGTAGTCACTACACCAGTCAATTTACCTGAAGCTTTTGCAAGTTCTAATAAAGTTTGTACTGAGCTTCCATTCCCACTTGTGGGACAGGTACTGTCCGCTCCACCGGTAGCTACTGTTGAATAATATGCTTGAGCAATGTTTGTAGAGTATGCGGCGGCAGATGTTGTAACATCAGTTGTCAAATATGAACTATTTTGATTGTACGAATAAGTGTCAGAGGACATCGAAAGTACATCATTATTCATCTTTACCCCCGTCATATAAGCTGACATGGATGGGGCACTATCAGTAACCATTGCATCTTGTGAAAATGTTTTAACAATTGCTGTTTCAGGCAGAGTATCCATTGTTAATTGACCATCCTCTCCTACACTATAAATACGTGCAGCCGTCATGGTTGTCATTCCCATTCCATCACCTAAAAAGAAAATTACATTCTTTTTTGTTTGAGTAGAAGGTGTGGTCGAAGTTCCGCAAGAGATAAGGGAAATGATGACTGAAGCAGTAATGGTATAAGTGAAAAATTTTTGGCATGAAATCATTATTGGTTCTCCTAATAAGGATTTCATAATTTCACATTCGCATTACGCTTTAGTTAAAGTTATATTAAATAATTGTGAAGGCACCTTTGAAATCTTTGATTCATGAACATAAATAGTCCTTATAAACTCAAAAAGTTTAAATGTGTTGTGAACTAAATCTATGAATTGACGAAAGAAAATAGCCCAGCATGGTGGGCTAAATCTATATTTCGCTTAAATCGTAATCGACCCGAGACTGAGAGAATATATTACTGTTTGAATACTGAAACAATTCGGTTATGAATAGCGCCCTCAGGGAATTCAAACTCCTCTAGCATAGTGTAGTGGTCCTTGCCTCGAACGATCATAAAGACAACATAGTAATTGCTTGCTTTTAATTGCTCAGCAAAATCAAAAGACTGGCGACGCATTTCTGAGAGCTCACTGCCACCTACAAATAAATAAATTGGTGTTTTTCCTGTTGGTAAATGCAATAGAGGAGAATTTCTTTTAGCTGTCTCTAGATCCATTTGAAGTTTTTTATTGACAAAGGAGCCCATGAGAGGCTCAAGCTCAAAAATACCACTGATCGGTACAACCGCTTTCACCTTCATTCCATTCATAGAGGTAACTGATAAATGACCTCCTGACGACCAACCGGATAGAACAACATTTTGTGGATTACCACCCCATTCTGCAATATGCTGACTAATAAACTGAACTGCTTTTTCTGAAGATGCCACAATTTGATCCATATTTGCCTGAGGAGCCAATGGGTAGCCGACCATCGCCACACTGATCCCCTCTTTCAAGTAACTCTCCGCCAGAAAAGCGAAATCATTCTTGGAACGCATTTGCCAAAAGCCGCCATGAATAAATATCACAACGGGTGTATTTGAGCCTGCAGAAAAATAATCTATTTTTTCGCGATCAAGTGAACCATAAGGTATGTCTAAATATTGTGAATGTGCGGCTCTAAAAGCTTTACTCCTTTCAATCCAAGCGTTGAACATCGCTGGGCTTTCTGGTACTGCCTTCGAGTTATTATAGGAATCATCGAGGGTTTGCTGATCCATTTGATGCCAGTCCGGGAATTTTTGCGCCAAGATATTGGCCGTACAAAACAGCATCAAACTTACTAGGATTAATGTTGATAATTTCATTCTTATTTCCGTTATTTCACTATTCACATAAATAGCATTTCAGCACATAAAAGAAAATAGCCTTACCACAAAACTAGGCTATTTTTTATTGTTGGACATACAAGGTTGAGTCAGCTAAGTACTAAAAAAATTCACGCTTGGAATTTATTTATTTCGAACTAACTACAATTATTTGCTATCGATACGAGAAATATAGTACGCAAGCGTTTCATAGTCATCCTCAGGAACCTGACTCAATGTCTCCGTCATTGCACGCGTATACGGGGGTCGAACACCTGATTTTAAGTCTCGCAATGAACGTAATAAATAATCTTCCTTTTGCCCACCGATGCGTGGGACTTGTTTGCCACCAGCCATATCATTGCCGTGACAAAAGCTACATCGATGTTCATTCGCCAGTTTCTGGCCAGCAAGCATTTTTTCAGCATTGATAGGTGTAGCAGCCGAGTTAACTGGTACATGCACTAAGGTTCCAATATAGTCAGAAAATCCTCGCATATCATCATCACTCATCTGTTTGGCAAGTGCAACCATTGCGGGATTGTTCCTTCTTCCTTCCCTAAACAGAAATAATTGAGTAATAGCATAAAACGAATGTTGTCCTGCTAATCTAGGTACATCTTGATTATCATTTGCTCCATTGAGCCCATGACAAGCTGCGCAGACATTTTTGAACTTCTCTGCATAAACAGCTGATGAGGCAGAAGCTTGGGTTTTACTTGGATTGGTCTGTGCAAAGACGGCGGAATAAAAAATCACCCCCATTAAAATGGGAGTGATTTTTAAGGTTTGAAAAACTGACTTCAACTTAACTGCCACTATAAGTAATACGATAAATAGCCCCAGCATGGTCATCGCTAACCAATAAAGAACCATCTTTCATTACCAAAAAGTCTACAGGTCGGCCGAGGTATTCATTGTTTTCAATAAAGCCTGTCATGAAAGGTTCAACTGTTGCTCCACCTTTGCCATCTGGACGGGCAAGGTAAACACCATTGTACTTTTTCGTGCGGTTCCATGG
>Ga0065174_1000348_pt1 | contig 8692 bp, 7 predicted proteins | sample CryBogCBE25Jul08_FD_59216 | JGI IMG/M metagenome (GOLD analysis project Ga0065174, IMG submission 59216) | Freshwater microbial communities from Crystal Bog, Wisconsin, USA - CBE25Jul08 (version 2) (version 2) | ecosystem: Environmental > Aquatic > Freshwater > Lake | place: Crystal Bog... | reverse complement strand
CTTCAAGTCCATTGAGTATAATTCGCTATCGTATTAATATGTAGAAAATGCAAATCGTAGGCTAAAAACAATTTCGTGATTATAAACTGTCCTCAATGTTCAAGTGAATTTGTGCTCAATTTAGACAATCTTCCTCCTGCAAAATTTTTGCAGGACCATGGATATGGCTGGATTATGGCCTGTAGCAATTGTAAGCATAGATGGTGGCACAAAAGTGAAAAACCATCTGCACCCCCTCCTTCACAAACCGAGATGTCGATTGCTCCGATCTCTGATGATTTTGAAGATTTGACAAACCTTGATGGCCTCAAAAAAATCATAACTCGTGCTCCAATCCCAACTGAAGAATTATTATCAAAGTCAGCTTTTTACAAATCTTCCGCTCGTGAAACTTCTTATTCACCGAATAATCAAGAATCAGTCTTAGATCTTGAAGGGAGACGTTTAAAATCTGAACCTCGTCCCGTAAAACCACGTCTTTCAAAAGCGTTACTTTGTTTTTGGTTGCTCTTTCTTTTTCTAATCGGTGTTTTGGTCGGCGCTTTTTTCATATATAAAGATCGAATTATTCAAAAAGTTTGGAATCAGCCTACGAAATCTGCCTTTAAATCCTCTGCCAATATCACCCCTTTAGCCTTACAAAATGTAAAGTATGTTTCTCAAAGTACCGGTGGAGGTCGTAACTACTTGAATGTTATGGGTGAAATTGTGAACAACAATTCAACAGCTATTGCTCTCCATCCCCTAAGAGTTGTTGTGTGGTCACATTGTCCGCCAGAAAACACAAACCCTCAAACACCAAACGCTGCTTCTTCTGCCGAAAAACTTGTAAATTGTATTAAGGCAGATTGGTCCCATACTTGGGAGCGTCCTCATATTTTACCAGGAGAGCGTTTGTGGTTTCAAACAGGCACTCCTTTAGCGGCTGATATTAAAGTCGAAAAAGTCGATGTAACACTGCCTTAGAACGTCCCTAAATCTAATACCTTAATAAATCCATCAATCTTAGCGGCTTCTTGTTTTTTAACCGCTAAGACCTCATTATCTTCTTCCCACTGATCTGGTTTGGCTTGTTTATAAGCTTCGTTTTGCAATTTCTTTTGCAAATGCTCAATCTCTTTAACCAAGGTATCCCTCTTTGAAGCAAGCAATTTATAGGTTGCCTGCATATCAATCAAATCACCTAATTTTAAGAAAAATCCGTTTTCGCCAATCATAAAGGGAACAGATCCGGTTGGATGCGGATCAGACGATACATCAGCCAATCGCGCTAAATGTGTTATCCACGGTAAATAATTTTGTAATTGCTTCCACAATTTATCATCGCCGTTAAAATACAAGGGAACTTTTAAAGCTGGAGAAACATTAAGCAATCCCCGCAGTGAACGAGCTTCGGTTACAATTTGCACACCCCAATCAACCTCTTGGACCGCGTCTTTGTTTTCAAAAGCAGGATCCATTGTTTCTTTGCCATAAGATGGCCATTTTGATTCGACCAAGGAATGTGGCGCACTGGGGTAAAATTCTTGCCATAAATATTCTGTAATCAGTGGCATAAAAGGGTGAGAAAGTTTTAAAAATTCAACCAAAACCCAAGCTGCAGTATCACGGGTTTCCTGTTTATCCTTATCAGACACACCATCAGAAAGACTTGGCTTTAAGCATTCCACATAAATATCACAGTAAGTCCCCCACAAGAACTGGTACAATGCCCCCGCTGCGTAATCAAAGCGATAGTCTTGTAAGGATGTGTAAACCGTTTGCGACAGTTTTGCGGTTTTAGAGATTATCCATTTGTTCAAAGGTAATTTACATAAGGTTGGATTAAACTTGGGATCATAAACGCAATCGTTCATTTCTAAAAAGCGGGCAGCATTCCAGATCTTAGTGATAAAATTCCTGTAACCCTCAACCCTTGATTCACCTAATTTTATATCCCGTCCAGGCGCAGCCAAAATAGCAAGTGTAAATCGCAAGGCATCCGATCCGTATTTATCAATTAAATGAAGTGGATCAATAATATTGCCCTTGGATTTGGACATCTTTTGCCCTTTTTCATCACGAACAAGAGCGTGCATATAAACAGTGTGGAACGGAACTTTTCCTGTAAAGTGAAGACCCATCATCATCATGCGTGCAACCCAAAAGAAGATGATGTCAAAACCAGTCACAATCACATCGGTTTGGTAATAACGTACAAGTGCTGGTGTTTGGTTCGGCCATCCCAAGGTTGAAAATGGCCAAAGTGCGGAAGAAAACCAGGTGTCTAAAACATCCGCATCTCGGATTAACTGCGTAGCTTTGCCATAATGTGCTTCTGCTTGCTTGAGCGCCTCTGCTTCACTTTCGGCAACAAATGCGTGATTATCAGGGCCATACCAGGCAGGGATTTGATGGCCCCACCAAATTTGCCTTGAAATGCACCACGGTTGAATGTTACGAAGCCATTCAAAATAGGTTGCAGACCATTGTTCTGGAATAAAACGAGTTTTACCGTCTTCAACAGCCTTTATAGCAGGCTCCGCTAGTACCTTTGCATCCACATACCACTGATCCATCAACCATGGTTGAATCACAGCACCAGAGCGATCTCCAAATTGACCTGTGTTCATTCTGGCTTCGGTTTTAACTAATAGGCCTTGTTCCTCTAACATCTCAAGAGTTTTAAGGCGGGCTTTTTCAATGCTAAGGCCACGAAAAGGCTCTGGTACAAAGTCATTTAAATGCGCATTCGCATCCAAGATATTAATCATTTCAAGGTTATGACGCACTCCCATAGCAAAGTCATTAAAGTCATGACCTGGCGTAATTTTGACTGCTCCGGTCCCCTTGGTTGGGTCGCAATAATCATCAGCGATAATAGTCAAGATTCTGTCAGTTAAAGGCAAGCGTACTTGCTTTCCGATTAAATGTTGGTACCGTTCATCTTCGGGATGTACAGCAACAGCTGTGTCGCCAAACATAGTCTCGGGACGAGTGGTTGCAATAGTAATACCGTCGTTAGGATTGTCCACTAATGGATAGAAAACATGCCACATGTGGCCTTTGACTTCTTGAGTTAAAACCTCAAGGTCAGAAATAGCCGTTTTAAGCTTTGGATCCCAATTCACAAGGCGTTTGGCGCGATAGATCAGCCCATCATTATAAAGATCAACGAAAACCTTAATGACTGCCTTTGACAATCCTTCGTCCATGGTAAAGCGCGAACGATCCCAGTCCGCTGAAATACCTAAGCGGCGTTGTTGCTGAACGATCGTATTACCCGACTCCTCTTTCCACTGCCAAACTTTTTCTAAAAACTTTTCACGGCCTAAGTCTTGACGGGTAATACCTTGCTCAGCTAATTGGCGTTCGACAACCATTTGGGTTGCAATGCCGGCATGATCGGTACCCGGTTGCCACAAGGCATCAAAACCCGTTTGACGTTTAAAACGAACCAAAATGTCCTGTAGTGTGCAGTTTAAAGCATGGCCCAAATGAAGACTGCCCGTAACGTTGGGCGGCGGCATCATTACCGTGAAGGGATTTTGAAGGCTAGAAGGATCAGCTTTGAAATGCTTTTCAGTTTCTTTGTAAAGCTTGGACTCAAAAGTCTGAGGCGAAAAAGTTTTATCTAACATGCGCAATCATTACTTAACGGATATATCCTTCTTGTATATCGTATATGCCGTTTGTCTTTCAATAAGCGTGTTGGTTAATAAAGATGCCCAGGTGCTGGAAAAGACAAATACCTGAGACGTTTTGCTTCCTTTCGGCTGTAACTGAGACTATCCAAAATAAACCCACATGTCAGACTTAAAAAGCCAAGAACCATAATCCCGACACTTAAAATAGCTGTTGGAAAACGTGGTACCAAGCCTGTGTGCAAAAATTCCGTGACAAGTGGATAGCCCAGTAACAACGATAAGCTCACAAAAAACATAAAAAAGGTTCCAAAAAACACCAAAGGTTTAATTTCCTTAAACAGAAAAATCATCCGCCATAAAATCTTGAAACCATCTTTAAAAGTACTGAGTTTGCTAACCGATCCTTCGGCCCTTTCAAAAAAAGGAGTTTCTATTTCCTTTACAGGCAGACCCATTTCTAATGAATGGATCGACAATTCTGTTTCAATGTCAAAACCCGAGGAAAGCGCAGGAAATGATTTTACAAAACGTCTTGAAAACACACGGTAACCTGAAAAAATATCCTTAAATTCGCTTTTGAAAAAGATCGACAGAACTTTATTAAACAGTAAGTTTCCAAATTTATGGCCGGACCTGTGAGCTGTGTCCGTTTGCTCAAGACGCACTCCAACCACCATATCTAATTTTTCAGAAACCAATGACTCAATCATTTCGGGAGCTGATTCGATGTCGTACGTGCCATCACCATCAATCATTAAATAAACATCTGCTTCAATGTCCGCAAACATACGGCTAACAACGTTGCCTTTTCCCTGTCTTGGCTCGTGACACACAATAGCACCGGCAAGAAGAGCGCACTTAACCGTGTCATCTGTGGAGTTGTTGTCGTAAACATAAACCTTTGCTTCGGGAAGTTTTCGCCTTAGATCCTGGACAACATCATAAATAGCCGCTTCTTCATTAAAGCAGGGAATTAAAACAGCAACAGAAAGATTAGCATTAATCACTGATTTTTTCCTTTCTGAAAGAATCAAAGCCAATGCCCATAAAAGCCAAAAACATCATAAACAAATATGGCCACATAAACATAGAATATCTTGGATAACCGGCTTGAAAAAGAGCTGTTGAAAAGTATGTCAAATGGATGGACGCACTTAAAAACAAACCCATCCCCCATATTTCAGAAAGTTGTTTTCTTTTTACAAAACACCAAAGTCCTCTTCCTATAAAAATGAAACTTAAACAAAAACAAAAATAAAGGAAGGCTCTGATCAAAAAGATTTTAACCTCTCCTTTTTCTCTGAATTTATACCAAGAATAGTCTTGTTCTATTTGCTTAAAAGCATCAGTACCTTTCAGGTGATCAATCCAGCTTACGAGCAATTCTTTTTCACCTGGGGTAATGAGATCCCATATAAACCACATAGCTCCATAATGGATCATAACGTCTTTTAAATAAGAAACAGGATTTTGGGCAATAATTCTTAAGGCAACATTTTTATAAAAACCGTCTAAATCCCGATGTTCCGAAAGCTCAGGAATATCTGGTTTGAATTTTTTCTCGAGCAAGAAAAACCTTAACTTATCGTACAAGGGGGTGCTTAAAATATAATACAATTTTAATGATGTTATTTGATCAAGCTCACCTTGAAGGGGTGCCATTCCAGCTGCCATCTTTTGAATGATCTCTGCTTCGATAAGATCTGTTGATTGCATGGCATCCTTTACCACAAAAGCCATTTTTCCAAAAAGATTGTGCCCCATGAAAGATTGGGTTGAAAAAAAACCATGATGACCGTAATTTACTCCCGCACCAATTAACAAACAAATCACTAAGGGCGGGATAAACAATTTAAAAACGTCTATTATTTTGGGAGTATAAAATAAGAACAAAACGAAAACAGAACCTAAAAGAGCATATGAAGAAGGCCTTAACAAAATTAACAAACCGACCAATAAGCCGATCAAAAAAAGGGGCCATTTTGAAGAATTCTTCATGTAAAATAGGCAAGTTGCTGCCAATAAAAGCAACAGCGAAACCCCTAAAGATTCAGTATAAATTTCAAAACAAAACTTAACAATTTCACTTAATGAAAGAATTGTTAGAACAAGAATCACACCCAAAGCAAAGGACTTAAAAAACCGAGACAAAGCCACCGCTGCCGCAAAAACCGAAGCACACAAAGCCGTTAATTGCACAGAGGGAATAGCCCCATACCCGCCCGTCAACAGTTTTACGAGCGACAAGACAACTGGATAACCAATGGTACGGGTTGGCCCGTAATGGATATAACTATCCGCGTCATCGGTAAAAAGCCTGACATCTGGTGGACATATCCAATAAAAAAACCAAAAAAGGAAAGTAACCGCTCCAAAAACACTGAGAAGTGCAAATGTGTTTTTTGATGCCTTCTCGTCCCAGTTTAAAAGAGCCCTAATCATTGAGTTCCTCGATAATTTTTTGAAGATCGTTTAACATTTCCTCCTCAGGTCCATCGCTGAAAAGACAATAATCAGATCTATTTGCCTTTTCCGTCATAGACATTTGTCGACTCAGAATCATTTCAATTTGATGGTCTGTTAGTCCTCTTTTCTTAAGTCTTTCGAGTTGCAAAGATTCATCACAAACAAGTGTTATGATTTGAGAACAAAAGGAATTCCAACCCGTTTCAAAAAGCAAAGGAATATCCAAAACACAAAGTTCATCTTGATCATCTAAAAATTCATCCAGCCTTTCCTTTAAAAGGGGATGGATAATCTCCTCTAATTTTTTCAAAAGATCAGGACTATCAAAAGCCATTTCTTTTAAGATAATAAGGCTAATTTCTCCGCCCCTAATTGCAGATGGACATAATTCACAGATTGCGTCTTTTACAGTTTCATCGAATTCATAAAGCTTTCGAACCTCTTCATCAGCATCAAAAACAGGGATCATTAAAACTGATTTTAAATAATGAGCAGCTGTTGATTTTCCCGAAGCGATCGATCCCGTTAGTCCAATAATCTGCATAATTCCTGCCTTAGTTCTGTCGTAGTTTCCGGATAAATACCAAACCAAAAGTAAAAAGCATCCTGAGCTTGAGCCAATAATAAGTCAAGGCCATCAATAACTTGAAGGTTTCTTTTTTTTGCTTGGGTAAGAAGCAGAGTCATATAAGGATAATAAACCCAATCAACCACCAAACAATAGGGGGGGAGAGTTGGTAACACAAGGAGATCAAACCCTCCATTCATCCCGAGGGGTGTGGCATTAATAAAAATATCACAATCTGTGGCCACTTCATTCATCTCTGACCATAAATAAACTGTCAAAGCAGAACTATCGAAACAAAGTTTTTTATTCCTTGCAACAACTCTTATGTCTCTCACTCCACTTTCGGATAGTGCCCAGATACTAGAAAGAGCCGCCCCTCCGCTGCCCAAAACAACTGCTGATTTCAAGGGTAAATTAGGTTGAATAAGTCTCTTAAACCCAGTTGCATCTGTGTTGGTTCCTTTTAACGACCCATTTTCAATCAAAAGCGTGTTCACGGCTTTAATCCTTTGAACAAGATCATCTTTTTCATTTAAAAAAGCAACAACCTCTCTTTTAAATGGCATGGTGACATTAACCCCTTCAAAGCCAGAGCCTAATATGTTTCCTTTGTTTACGGTTTCAAGGGGATAAAACTCATAACTTCCGGGCAGCTGATATTTTTTAAGCCAATATTTATGAATAAATGGGGAAAGAGAATGGGAAATTTCTTTTCCAATTAATCCTAATTTCATTATCAATAACCCTGTTTATAACTCTCAGTTAGGCCATGTAGAAAATAATTTAACTTTTTCTTTTTTTTGTTATTTTCCAAAGCATGTGCAAAACCTCGACTTCTTCATCTTTTTATACACTGTTAAGAATTTTATTAACAACTGTTGATAATATTTTGGATTTTTTTCTTTATGAACGTTGCTGTCAATTTTGATGAAACGACATAAATTATTGTTTTTAAACAAAAAAATAATAAGATCCCTTCAAAAATAGAGAAATTTTATATATTTTCATTCTGTGGATAACATTGGGGATAAAAAGTTATCCCCACTAACTATAGTGCCTACCACTACTACTACCTATACATATAAAAATAATGATATTAGAGAAGAGGAAACTATTTGCTCTTCTTTTTTTCTGCTCTTTTAGGGTAAGATGTGTCCAACAATCTTTAACCCGTAGGATTTTAATGAGCGCTTCTAAAGCAGAAAAAGCATACGTCATCGTGCTTGGGAATGAAAAAGGTGGTACAGGTAAATCAACTGCGTCTATGCACATCATTACCTATTTGCTTCGTCAAAACTACAAAGTTGCAAGCATAGACGTTGATGCGCGGCAAGGAACTTTAACGCGTTACGTGGAAAACAGACGGCTTAGGGCTAATAATAGCAGCGAAAATCTTCCTCTTCCGGATCATGAGGCGATTTTTAAAAGCACCCTTTTAAACGTAAGCGAAGCAGAATCTGAGGAAAAAGAAAAAATCTCGAAAAGCATAGAGAAATTTCAAGATTACGATTATATCGTTATTGATACGCCCGGAAGCGACAGTTATCTTTCAAGATTAGCCCACTCTTTCGCAGATACTCTTATCACGCCTTTAAACGATAGTTTTGTGGATTTGGATATGCTAGTAAGGGTGAGCGCTGAATCTTTGAATATTTTAAAACCCAGCACATATTCCGAAATGGTTTGGGAGCAAAAAAAACAACGAGCCATTCGCGATAGTGGATCCATAGATTGGATTGTTATGCGAAATCGCTTGAGTAGCATTTATTCACGTAACAAAGAGGAAATGGAAAAGGTCCTAAAAGCCCTTTCCAAGCGAATTGGATTCCGTCTTGTTGATGGTTTTGGAGAACGTGTTATTTTTAGGGAATTGTTTCTAAGTGGATTGACGCTTTTAGACATGAGAGAAAACAATGTCCCTTTAAGCTTGTCGCATATGGCCGCAAAGCAAGAGCTTTCTGCATTGATGGAAATGATTCAACTGCCTGTACAAAAAAATCGTTCGGGAATCGCATAAGTTCATGAAAAAAAT
>Ga0065174_1000335_pt1 | contig 8893 bp, 7 predicted proteins | sample CryBogCBE25Jul08_FD_59216 | JGI IMG/M metagenome (GOLD analysis project Ga0065174, IMG submission 59216) | Freshwater microbial communities from Crystal Bog, Wisconsin, USA - CBE25Jul08 (version 2) (version 2) | ecosystem: Environmental > Aquatic > Freshwater > Lake | place: Crystal Bog... | reverse complement strand
GGATACATTTTTTGAAAATTGCGTAGAACATCTAGGCTACCGTCATTACTGGCATCATCGACTAAGATAATTTCAGCAGGTGTGAGACTTTGTTGTAGCACCGAGTTTAGCGCTCTCTCAATCGTTAGGGCCGAGCGATAACACGGAATAATCACTGAAACGGGGGCTTTAGAGGGTAATATTTTTGGAGTCATTTATTGATGAGCGCCCTCTACACTTTTCGCATTTAACAATAAATCACTCATTACTCGAATAAATTCTTCTTGAACATAACCAATCTGATATCGCATGTCTTGAAAGGGGACTTTTCTGCCAACCTCTAAAGAGTTAGCTATAGATTTAGCAATTGAATCAATATTGAGTGGATCAAAGTAAGTTGCATAGTTTGATGCCACCTCATGAAAAACAGGCAAGTCAGAGCATGCCAAAGGCGTTCCACAAACCATTGACTCAATACATGCCCTGCCAAAGCCCTCGCATAACGAGGGATAAACCACCAGATCAACGCTCTGATAAGCCAAACGTAAGTCTGCTTGAGACAAGTATCCTAAGAATCGAATTTTGCCTGACTGAATTTCTTCTTGGGTAAAGAGATATTGCCATCGAGGATCAACATTGCCAGTAATGCATAAAAACAGCTTATGTCCTTGTAACCAAAGTTGCCTAAAAGCAGCCAAGAGGCGGGCAATATTCTTGCGATGCTCAATGCCGCTGGAATAAAGTACAATTTTTGCATCGGCATCGTTAAATTGCCGGCGCCACCCTTGCTGATCAGCAGGACTTGGGATCGATCTTAGAAAATCAGGGTCAATAGCGTTCGGGATGATCGAGATTTTTTTGGCAGTAATACCAAAAGCGTTCTTAAGTCGGTTTCTAGTTGCCTCAGAAATTGTGATGACATGACTAGCTCTGCTTAAGTTGAGTCTAAGCATCCATAGATAATAGACTCTAATAAACCAGGGGTAAGCCTTTGGAGCATCTAAAAAGCAGAGGTCATGTACTGTAATAACGCTAAAAATTTGAGCGCTTTTTTTGGGAAGCCGAACATCATGGTAGGGGGAAAAAATAAACTGTGGCCTTATCTTTTTTACAGCCATGGGAAAAGAAATGTTGTCGTACCAAATATGGCGCAATTTTCTTGGCAAAAAAAACGGCCAGGCAAGAGTCTGATGATCCACTTCATCAAACTGAATCAAGTTTAAGTTAGGGCCTGCGGGGTAAAGTATGGTGAATTCTTGATCTTTTTTAACTACCTCAAACCATTGTTTTAATTTATGGCTAAGCCAGTATGAGATTCCCCCTTTGTACAAAGCCAGGTTCTTGGCATCTATAAGGATTCTCATATCAAGGTTGACCCCATGCGATACCAATATCCAGATGGGGGAAAAATCACTTTAACCTGGAATTGCAGCATTTTTTCTTTGTTTATCTAGATAAGCTAACAACAAAACCCACATCAATGTAATTCCTAGAGGCTCCCAGCGACAGGACTCTACCAGACCGCGCACTAAATAAAAATCAATAAATGAACATAATGTAGCAAGCGCGGGACCTGCGAGCTCAAATGGGCTCTTGAGAGCAATGCCTAATAATATTTTGATAATATAAAAACAAATAAGAATAAAAGAAAGCGTGGCGAAAACGCCGCCTATAAATGTAATGTCCAATAAGAAGTTATGAGGGCCACCAGCATTAACTCCAGACCATCCAGTATGAATCCTTAAAAAAATATCGTAAGCCCTATCCCAAGCTACCCTGCTGAATCCATACCCCATCCATGGTGAATGGCTTATGAAATCAAAGACGGGCAACCAGGCATCGTAAACTCGATTTTGAACATAAGCCCCTTTTTGTACAGCTGAGGTAATTAAGGTTGGGGCCAATACTATCGAGCCCAACTCAAAGGCAATAATCAATACGAGTGGTAACACAAAGGCAATGAGTTTGCGTCGATAAAAACTCATAAACATCGTCAGTTCAAGAAGTGCAATCCCCATGATTGCGCGCGAGCCAGTCCCAGATAAAAGCAAAAAAACCCAGAAAATTGCGGCTAACCAGGCAGCTCTTTTGCAAAGAGTTTGTGATTTTATAAAGCCAAGCAAAAGCCAGGGAATAAAAAAAATATAGCCATCGCCAAACCAGCGGTGAGAGTAATCGTCTGGAAAACGTCCTAATCGATACCAGTCCCTGGCGTAGTGAAGGGTATCAGTCAGGGCCAGAAACAAAATTGCTAGCGCACTTGCTATGCATAAAAATTCTACTGTTTTTATATTCTTTTGAAAAACAAAAATTCCGATCGCTCCTAGTGCAATAGGCCCAATATAAATTGTCAAAAGTGCAAATAGACTACTGGCATCAGATAATTTTCCGAACACTGTAGCAATCAAGAAAAAAGTACTCAGCATGAGAAAGTATCTGAGAAGACTGCGTACACTTTTGTCCGCGTAGTATTGCTTGAGATCGAGTAATGGCCACTTGCATTTATAAAACTCAAGGCAGCAACTGAATATCGCTAGCGAAATGAGAGCCCATGGGATATAACGCAGTGGAATTAAAAAGTGCTGATTAAGAATCAAAAGTAAGTAAAAGCTTACTGTCCACTTAAAAAAGATTGAAAGTTTGTTCAAGAGTTCTATTGTAAATTCTTCTTTCATTACGCATGACTTCCTGATTGGAGATTACTGCTTTTCTAGCCACCGATCGAATGGCCATGCGTGTTTTTTTGAATTCACATACTCAGCATCAAACGCAGTAAGCTCTTCTTGGCCGTTAATCAGACGCTCTATGATTTCGATACCCTGCATGAATGAGTGATCTTGATTGCTTACCTCATATTTCCAAAGTCCAAAGCGGCCTCTGGAGTAAATTCCTTGACTGTCAAAGAACGGAATAATTTTTTCCAATGCTTCGTCACGATGCAAGCTCGGTGTCGGGTAGCCATAGGATAGACGCTTGTACCAAGTAGAGACAACTTCGGAGCGATTTTGAATTAAGCGAGTATTTAATGCCCCCTGAATAGTCTCCTCAACAATGGATTTTTGATCAATAGGTTTATCTATAGACTCAGAAATTTCAGCCATTAGGGACCAGTTCTTCTCTATATCTGGGACATTACTTGGCGAGTAATTACTAAATACAGTTACCCTATAAAAAGGATTGTCACTTTCAGGAAAGTACATCCAACATTTTTGCTTTAACTGTTCGGGAGGTTGACCTCTCAAACCCAGACCAACGATATTTGAGCTGGAATATAAAAGCCCTTTCTTAGCTAATTCATCAAACTGTATTTGCTTAGTTAGTTTAATCAGCTCAGTCAAAGGGATGGTACTTATCAGATTGATATAGTTAAATTTTTCTCCACTTGCTGTGGTTACGATCTTTTGATCAATATCGATGTCTACCACTGCCGAGTTGAATTTTATAGAGTCAGTAGGCAAGCTTTTTGCACATGATTGCCATATAGACCCAGTACCACCCTTTTTAGGGAACTTAAATGTATTATTGGGGCCCCAGGCTAAATCATCCGTTTTATTTGCAATATTTTTTAGCACTCGCTCCAGATCAGGCTTTGCAACCCTCTCTCCTACCCACTTAGTATTAAGAAGATGTGGCTGAAATGCCCATACTTTAAAGTTATACGGGCGCATAAAAATTGTTGCTATACCCTCTCCAAATGTTGTATCAATCCATTCTGAAAAGTTTTTTGGAGCAGCTCCGTCTCTAGCGGCGGCTTTTTTTAAGCCCTCGAGGCAGGCACTTAGGTCCTCTTCAGGTAGTCGCCAAATATTGTATTGAAAGGGGTAGGGAATAAATCTTTGTTTTAGCCAAACCCATGATTCTCTTAAGTGGTTAAACCAGCCCTCTTTACCCAAAAATTCTTCCATAGCATTGTCAAACTTCTCATAATGAGAAAATTGAACATGCCCTCCGATATCCCAAGTAAAGCCTTGCTCGTCCTTAAAAGAGGCCGCAAGACCACCAGGATAAGAATTGGCCTCTAGAATTTTCCAAGAAGTTTTACCCAAGGCATGAAGCTCATAGCCCGCCCCAAGACCAGTAGGTCCAGCCCCCAAAATCAAATATTCGATCAAGATCGCTCCCAAAAATTATTTATTACTATTAGTTTGAAAATAATTCATGAGCTTAAAAAGCCTCAAGATCCAAATATTATTGAGTCCCTTCATCAGAAGACTTTCGGAAAAGCCTTGTATTTTCCATGAATCAATGTGTTCCAAATAGAGCCTAACATAGTCATTTGCCATTCTCTCCTGGTTGAATCTAGTCATGGCGGATTCTCTGATAATTTTAGGGTCCAATATATTTATAGTCTCTACTGCTAATTGAAAATTGTTTAAATCATCACAAAAAACACCGCAATCTTGATTAATGATTTCAGGCATCGCACCAATACTCTTGGTAATAACTGGGGTTCCCAAAAAGATTGCCTCTATTGGTACCAAAGGACATGGATCCTCCCAATTAATCAAAAATAGCAATGCTTTGGCTTGACCAAGCAGATTTAATTTATCCTCCCCATCCACAACACCCAGGTACTCTACATTAGGATATTTTTGGGCTACCGATAAAACATAATCTAAATTTTCAGGGCCCGGGCCAACAATCTTAAGATTAAATTTATGCTTTATAGCGAGATCAATAGTGGAAAAAAGCCCTTTATTTTCTCCATGCCCAAGTGCTCCCATCCAAACGTAATACCCTAATTTATTTTTATAAAGAGGATACTCGATTGGATCAATTCCGTTTAAGCAGTATTGAGTTGAGCCATGAATTTTTGCATGCCTTTGACTAACATAGCTCATATTTCTTAGGAAAAGAGAAATTTTCGAAAAAGCAGTTTTAGTTGTATCAGTACCATGATGAGTGAAGAGCCATGGTCTACTGTAACGATGGTATTTGGGTAACTTTTTGAGGGTATGCAAATGTAAAATGTCTAGATCATTAGGTAAAGAATTAGGCTCCACAGTGCACCCTGGGATCACGGAACCCTCCAAAGCCTTTACAAAAACTTCGTGACCCTGTTTGGCAAGACTTTTAGCCAGCCAATAAATAATCCTCTCAACTCCAGCATAATTTTTAGGCGGAAAAAGGTAATCATGATCGAAACCAATCCTAAGCTTTTTTAAGGACTTATCGGTAGTATTTGTCATTGCGCTTGATTGTAATTGTTAAATTCTTAGTAAGTAGACTTTACAGGGGTTTTAAAAAATATAGGCCAAGGGTAATTTTATAATTACCTAAAAATGCTGAAAATTTTCATATTAGGCATCCTTGAGAAATCATTTAATAAACCTAATGCAATAATAGAAACACCATAGACAGCAAAAAAACAAACTGCTTTTAAAATCACTTCAATGTAAATTATTGGCATGGGTTCACTGAGATTTTGAAAGATTAAAGTGGGTATATAGGTTGCGGTACACGCCAGAGCACACGAAAGCACTAAGCGGATCATCCACAGCAATAGCTTTAATAACCCAGATAAACAAATACTCTCAGCGGGTATTACAAAAACAAAACCAAAACATGTACCCAAGGTATTAGCTAACACCCAATGACTCATTGCTAAATCTGCAGAGTGATTCATTTTTGCTACGCACAAGATCGCCATTCCAAATAAAGCCGTGATAAGGCCTATAGTCATTAAGCTCTTAGATTTTCCGCGACTTATTAATACCTTACCAATAACTGCTCCTAAAGAAATTGGGATTGCAGCAAAAACTGCTGCTTTTAAAGCATGCGTGGTAATTTCAACCGCAGCTTGATCAAATGATCCGCGCTTGAATAGTATCGCAACAATTGAAGGCGCCAAAATAAATATTGATGCACATATACCCCCCAATAATAAGAACACAGCCTTGAGGGTTATTATCAATTCTTGATGCATCTGTTGGTGATTTTCATTGGCTGAGTGCTTGAGAAATCTCGGCCATAAAACATTTGCTATGCTGAAACCAATGACAGTAATAACGACGTTAGTAATACTTACGGCATATTGAAAAGCAGATACCAGACCCGATGATAAATTAACAAAAGTAGTCTTTTCATATACTGAATAAATTTGACTTAAAGCATAGCTAACGATAAGCACTCCACTAAGATGTAAGAAATTCTTACCTAGACCCCAAGGGAGAGCAAACCAAAACCTTAAACCTTCCTTACGTAGAGCACGTATTAAAAATATAATGCTTATTAATTGACCAACTATAAATCCAATGACAAGGACGAAAGATCCAAGCCAACCAGTAACAAGCGCAATCGTAGCTGTACTCGCTCCAGCCGCAAACAATCTATACAGAGTTTGCAAAACAACACGGTTATAAGAAGTTAATAAACTATTTAGAGTATCTGAGAGGGCTAGTAAAATTACAGCCGGGGCAAGCCACATTAAATTACGAATTTCTTGAATCCGTATCACAGCATTATTCTTTTCTTCAAACCAATCAAAAATTGCACTTGAAAATATGACCCCAACAGCGGCGCCAATAAATGCAATTAGTAAGATAAGGCTTAAGGCTTTAGAAAAATACTCTGATGCCACTTGAGGTGAGATCTGAGCGTAACGATGAACTTCTGGTACCAAGGCCTCTCGTAGAGGAGTCAATGGAAAAGCCAAAAAATTCATGACTGCAAAAGCTACCCAATAAGCATCCAGCTGGCTGGAGGTTCCAAAATGATAAGAAACGATCACTTGATTGGCCATGCTGATAAATAGACTCAATAAAGACAGAAATGCAGTCCATCCGATAGTTAACTTTAGATTCAATTCAACTCTCTATCAATGTCTGCGTATGCAAAACCACTCCAGGGTACCAATGATCAATGCAATCAGGTAACAATTGATGGCAATAATCATGCCAAATAATTTTTGTCGCACGCTACCCTGAGAAAGAGCATAAGAGCGTCCGAGATGATATAAGAATGCTCCGTCTAAGCGTAACGACTTCATTACGAGTAAGTAATCGTCTTGGGTTGGTGAATTTGATAGCTTAGTTGCGCCGCTAACAATTTCAATAATATTTTGTACCCGATGAGCGTATGTGTGGTTCTTCAATACCCACGCTTTAGATGCGGCTCCTAATTTTTCTAATTTCCCTGGATCTGACAGCAATTTTTTTACAAGCTCCAGCAGCTCTTCCTTATCATGATATTCAAAATAGTGTTCATTCTTCTGAAAAAGCTCATCAACACCATTATTGCTCACGGGATCTGTCAGCAATACGGCTCCTGAACCCATCGCCTCAAAAAAACGCATGTTGATATCGTTATTCAAGCTCTTATTAAAAACCAGGTGGGACTGAGAATAAACTCTTCCCATCTCTTGGACGCTGGCCCTACCGCGCCACAGCTTTGGAAATGATTTGCTGAGCGCATCCAAAAGTTGGTGTCGCACAGGATGCACCAATGGATCACTTGATCCAACATACGCAATATCCCACTTGCGCGTCAAACTCTCGCCTGGGTAAATGGAGGGTTCACAAGCTAACGGTAACCAGTAAACACTTCTGACTCCATCTTTGGTCAGCTTATAAAGGTACTCTTGCTGAGCAACAAAGGTAACATCAAATAAACGAGATAGGTAGAGATGTTTTTTGTAATCAGTATGTGAGTCAATTGCATACCAAGCCGTAATGCACTCAAGTTTTTCCAATCCCATGGGCAGCAATCGCATCGTACCGCCCTCGATAAAGAGTAGCAAATCAGGCTCAAATGAAAACTTCTTTAGTACCGTAGGCAGATCAAAATATTCGCCCACTACAACATCTACTAGAGGGTCAGGGATATCCGAAATTACCAGGACAGATGAAGATGCTTCGCGTAAGGCCTTTGCAAAATAGACGGCAGTAGCTGTAGACTGCAAAGAACTTACAAGAACAATTTTAGTCATAGATAAAGATACCAACACGTCAAAGAACGCCAAGCCATTTTTGGGTGAAGTATGCTTTATTTTTTTGATCTAAAGATTCCGTATCAATGGTTTGATTCAAGTAATGGATATCCATCTTTTGAGAGCTAACGCCATGATGATAAAAATGTTTAATTTGGGCTCTAGAATCCGCCACACATCGATAGCCCGCCTCTCGAACTCGGTAACTAAAGTCAGTCTCTTCATAACCAGCCGGAGTGTAAGCGATATCAAATCCACCTAATTGATGCATCAGACTTGCTCTTACCAAAAAACAAAAGCCTGAAACAACTTCTACATCAGCCACTTTGTTAACTTCGATAGTGCCGGTACATTTACAGTTTTTCCAAAACGATCCATGTGGCCCTATTTCACCAATAGTTGGATCGGACTCTAATTGCTCAACCAAAGATTCAATTGCTCCCGCCTCAAGTCGAACATCATCATTCAAAAAACAGAGAAACTCGCCTTGCGCTAATTGCGCCCCCATGTTCCATGCCCGTGCAACACCCACATTGACACTATTGAGACAATATTGACTAACTACCGGATGACTCTTAATGAAGTCAACTAACTCCGGATCTTGACCATTGCAAACGATGATAACCTCGTGAGATATTCGTATAACACTTTTCAGGTTATCCAAGGTTTCTGCCATCGTTTGTCGAGGCATGAAGAAGCGTTTCTTATTAACAGGTCTATTTAATTGCAGAACCGGAATAACAATACTTAACTTGGGAATAGATGTCTGTTTATTTTTGGCTCCTGGCGTCATTAATTAGCCCTTATTTTTGTCGAGGTTAGCAGGCTCTCCAATCGATCCCAAAAATCGCCTGCAATATTGTCGTAGAAACTAGGGGCGGAGAGATCGCCCTCAAAAGTCATTACGCCTGCATTTTCATTGGCAATAATATTGCAGCCACAAAGAGCCGCTTCGGCAATTACTCGTGGCTGAGGCTCACGCCATTC
>Ga0065174_1000299_pt1 | contig 9372 bp, 9 predicted proteins | sample CryBogCBE25Jul08_FD_59216 | JGI IMG/M metagenome (GOLD analysis project Ga0065174, IMG submission 59216) | Freshwater microbial communities from Crystal Bog, Wisconsin, USA - CBE25Jul08 (version 2) (version 2) | ecosystem: Environmental > Aquatic > Freshwater > Lake | place: Crystal Bog... | reverse complement strand
GGTAACATTACACCAGCCTTTTTAGATGCCCTCGAAGCTTCGCGGATGACTCCTTTATCGATGGACGACCGTGCGCAAGATCAATCGGAGTTTGCACGTTCCCAACTTAATTTACAACTTACGAATCATGAATAGGAACGCACATGCTTGATGATGAATCCCTCAAAGGCCTTCATCCGGAAACCTTGGCGGTTCGCGCTGGAACCATTCGAACTGATTTGAATGAGCATTCTGAAGCGATGTTTCTAACATCCAGTTTTGTTTATGAAAATTCTGCAATTGCTGCTGAACGCTTTGCAAATGCTGAGCATGGTTTTATTTATTCGCGTTTTACCAATCCCTCTGTATCGATGTTCCAAGATCGCCTAGCAGCGCTTGAGGGAGCCGAAGCCTGTATGGCAACTGCTTCAGGGATGGCGGCCATTTTTGCTTTGGCTTTAACTGTATTGAAAGCCGGTGATCACATTATTTGTTCTAGGGCGGTTTTTGGATCGACCATTCAAATGTTCTCAAATATTTTGTCGAAATTTAACATTACAACAACCTATGTTGACCCAAGTCATACTGCTGCTTTTTCACAGGCCCTTCAAGAAAATACCAAACTTGTTTATGTTGAAAGTCCTTCGAATCCATTGACCGAGATTGCCGACATTGCAGCAATCAGTCAAATTTGTCGAACTGCAAATGCTTTATTTGTGGTGGACAATTGTTTTTGTACGCCAGCTTTGCAAAAACCTTTAGCCCTTGGTGCCGATGCCATTATTCACTCCGCAACCAAATTTTTAGATGGTCAAGGCCGTGTTTTGGGTGGGGCGGTACTTGGTTCAAAAGAACTTATTTCGAAAGTATTTGGTTTTAATCGGGTTACTGGGCCTACTTTGTCAGCGTTTAATGCATGGGTTCTCTTGAAGGGTTTAGAAACACTTTCTTTACGGGTTGAAAAACAAAGTGAACATGCTTTTGCGTTAGCCACTTGGTTAGAAACTCTGCCAATGGTTGAACGGGTTTTTCACCCGCAATTGGCCTCCCATCCTCAACATACTTTAGCGATGCGTCAACAAAGTATGGGTGGGGCAATTGTTTCTTTTGTTGTCAAAGGGGGACGAAGTAATGCTTGGAAGGTCATCGACTCTACTCAGATTTGTTCTATTACAGCCAATTTAGGTGACACCAGAACCACAATTACGCACCCCGCAACGACAACGCATGGCCGTATGCCAGTTGTTGATCGTGAGCAAGCTGGCATTGTTGAAGGATTGATCCGATTATCTGTTGGCCTAGAGCATGTAGAAGATTTAAAAAATGATTTAGCACGTGGTTTAAATAGCCTTCAACTCACTTAAGGAACATGAAATGCTCGAGATCGTCCAACATCATCCCCAATTTTCAACGGTAGGTCAGATCGCTCCAGAACAGGTGACTGAAATCGCAGCACTTGGTTTTCAGTCGATTATCGATAATCGCCCTGATTTTGAAGGTGGACCTAGCCAGCCCGTACATTCAGATTTAGAGAAATTGGTACTTGAAAATAAGATGCAATTTGCTTATTTACCTGTTGTAAGCGGTCAAATTACCCTCGATCAAGTCCATCAAATGGCCGCTTTACTAGAATCATTGCCAAAGCCAATCTTAGCGTTTTGTCGTAGTGGCACCCGTTCGACCCAACTCTATCAATTGGCTCAACAACTGTAAAGATGTCCAAACACATTGCGTTTTCCCTATTTTTGTTCATTTTAGGAATTCTCCAGCAGTCTTTTGCGCAAAGTAGATATGAAATAGAGCTAGAGCAATTGGATGCCGTTCAAACGAATCTTGATACGCAACGACAGTGGAGCAAGTATCGCTACGATCTTGCGCTCAATTCATGTTATAAACTTTTTTTTATGCAGCGTTGTATCGATAAAGCTAGAGTCATCTACTTAAATGAAGGAAAAGCAATTCGGGATCAAGAAACGGCTCTACATGCTCACCAACTTTCTGTTCATGAGTTAATGAAAAACGATCGAGATCAATTACGCATTGTTGAATATAATGATCCACAAAAGGCCAAGGAACGTGCTGCCAATCGGGCTGCCTTTGAAGAGAAGCAACGTCTTCGGGAAGAACGGATTCGCGATTTGGAACAACGCCGCAAAGATGCTCCTGAGCGAGCGCAGGAAAATCACAAATCGACACCCCTTGACTAACTATGTCAAAAATTAAAACCCAATTCGTTTGTAACCTCTGTGGTGCAAATTTTCCGAAATGGCAAGGCCAGTGTCCAAGTTGCCAAGAGTGGAATGGTTTGGAAGAGTCCCTAGAGTCGTCAGTAAAGCCCCGCTTTATTGGTTTGAGTAAAACGGCTCCCTCTCAAAAACTTTCTGAAATATCCCTCGATGAGTATGAACGGATTTCGACTACCATTCCAGAATTTGATCGGGTTTTGGGAGGCGGGTTAGTTGATGCTGGAGTGGTATTAATTGGTGGTGACCCTGGCATTGGCAAATCAACCTTGCTTTTGCAAACCTTAGCATCGTTAAGTAACGCTGGTGAATCAGTGATGTATGTCAGTGGGGAGGAGTCTGCTGCACAAATTGCCAGTCGTGCCAAAAGGATTCAGTGCTTTGCACCTGACTTGGAAGTCTATACCGAGATTTTGTTGGAAAAAATAATTCCTGCACTTGAGAAGTTTAAGCCTAGAGTTGCGGTCATTGATTCGATACAAACTGTCTATTCCGAAGCACTCAGTTCGGCACCTGGATCGGTTGCACAAGTTCGTGAATGCGCAGCACAATTGACACGTTTGGCAAAGTCTTCAGGGATTTCGATTGTCCTGGTTGGACACGTCACCAAAGAGGGAAATATCGCTGGCCCTAGAGTGTTGGAACATATTGTCGACACGGTTCTGTATTTTGAAGGCGATACCCAGTCCTCATTTCGATTGGTACGCGCAATTAAAAACCGTTTTGGAGCGGTCAATGAGTTGGGTGTTTTTGCCATGACAGACAAGGGTTTAAAAGGTGTCAATAATCCTTCCGCTTTATTTTTGTCGCAAAGTACCTCCAGCGTCCCTGGTGCTTGTGTACTTGTTACCCAAGAAGGTACACGCCCCTTATTGGTTGAAATCCAAGCCTTAGTAGATCAATCCCACGTCCCGAATCCAAGACGATTGGCAGTAGGTCTCGAACAAAATCGTCTGGCAATGCTTTTGGCAGTGATGCATCGCCATGCTGGTATTGCCTGCTATGATCAAGATGTTTTTTTAAACGCGGTTGGTGGAGTCAAAATTACTGAACCTGCCGCTGACCTTGCCATTTTGATGGCAATTCAATCATCGATGAAAAACAAAGCTTTACCAAGAGATTTGGTAGTTTTTGGGGAGGTGGGATTGGCGGGTGAGATTCGTGCTTGTCCAAGAGGGCAAGAGCGCCTGAAAGAAGCGGCGAAGCTTGGCTTCAAAAGAGCAGTGATTCCTCTTGCGAATCAGCCCAAAAATCAGCAATTTGCGCAAATGGAAATTTTTGCTGTTGACCGCATCGAGTCAGCACTTCAACTTCTCAAGGACTTTTAAATGGCGCTAATCCCTTCTTTAAAACGCCAGGATTTTTCTAAATTTGTCACGATCTCGACCAGATGGTCAGACAACGATATGTACCAACATATTAATAATGTGATTTACTTTTCTTTTTTTGACACAGCAGTAAATCAAAATCTAGTTGAGAATGGCCATCTTGAATTTTCCACAAGCACGATTGTTGGCTTGGTTGTGCGGAATGAGTGTCAGTTTTTTGCCTCGATCGCTTTCCCAGATATTGTCCAAGTTGGCATCAGTGTGGAGAAAATTGGCAATTCAAGTGTGACCTATCGCTTGGGTATCTTTAAGAACACGGATGAATCTTTGTGCGCCTTAGGTTCTTATACCCATGTCTATGTGAACCGCGAAACTCAAAAGTCAATCTCTATTCCTGATCCGATGCGCGCTTTTTTCCAGAGTATGTTGATATGCTAGATTCGGTACTCTGCAATGGTGCGGACCTTAATTTAAAGATCTGCAACCTGAATAACAAGAACCTGTTCACTGCCAGCGGAAACCTCTAACCAGTTCACTTGAAGTTCAGGAAAAGCCTTTATAAAGTTTTTATATTCGTTGCCAATTTCAAGGATGAGTGCACCTTCGGGCTTTAAATAATCCCTAGCCTCAGTGAAGATACGCCGAACCAAATCCATCCCATCGATACCGCCATCCAAAGCGATTGCAGGTTCATTGAGATATTCACTTGGTAATTGTGACAGCGACTCTTGATTGACGTAGGGAGGATTACAGATGATCAGATCAAATGTATTCAGTTCACTGGGTAGAGGCAATGCTTCAAATAAATCGCCACAAAAAAGCTCAATGGCGTTACTGAGTTGATATTTATCCACATTTTCAGCCGCCAATGCTAAAGCATCTGGACTTAAATCACACGCTTGAATCAAAAGATCTGGACAATGTAAGCTTAATAAAATAGCGAGCGAGCCGTTGCCTGTGCAAAGATCCAATGCTCTTCCGCTTGGGGGCAGCCACGGCTCTAATTGATTCATCGCAATGAGCTCAGCAATATAGGAGCGGGGGACAATGCTGCGTTCATCACAGATAAAATCATAGCCAATCAGCCACGCTTCACCTAAAATATAGGCAAGGGGTTTTTTACTCTTAATGCGTTCTTTGACAATGAGTTGCGCTCGGTCAAATGCTAAAGGAGGATAAGTCTCCTCTAAACGATCTAAGGCATCTATCGGAGAAATGCCAACGCAGTGTGCCAAAATCCAAAAGGCTTCGCTGTCGGCATCTGGCGCACCATGTCCAAAGAACAGATCAGCGTCTATCAATAAGTCAGCAAGCCTATCACATGCCTCATCGAAGGTGAAGGTACTCACGCGTTCAGAACCAATTCGACCAGCGTTCGGTAATAGATATTTTTGAGTGATTCAATGTCGGCCAAATTCACATGTTCATTGACTTTGTGAATCGTTGCATTGATTGGACCAAACTCAACAACTTGCGGACAGATTTTCGCAATAAAACGTCCATCACTAGTCCCGCCTGTGGTCGATAAGCTCGCTTTGACCCCAAGCTCTTGAGCAATTGCGTGTTGTAAGGCTTGACAAAGAGAGCCCTCTGGAGTGAGAAATGGCTCACCACTTTGATTCCACTCGATCTCATATTGCAATTGATGTTTTTGCAGAATGTCCTCTACTTGGCGAATCAATCCTTGTGCCGTGCTGGAGGTCGCAAATCGAAAATTAAAATCAATCATGGCCTCTCCAGGAATAACATTCGTAGCACCGGTGCCACTATGAAAATTCGAGGTTTGCCAAGTGGTTGGTGGGAAATATGCATTACCAGAGTCCCATTGTATTGATGCAAGTTCAGCTAAAGCTGGAGCGACTAAATGAATCGGATTAGCGGCAGTTTCAGGATAAGCAACATGTCCTTGAATCCCTTTGACAATGAGTTTTGCCGATAATGAGCCACGGCGACCATTTTTGATCACGTCACCGAGTTGAAGCGAACTTGTCGGTTCACCAACAATACAATAGTCTAACTTCACTTGGCGCTTTTGTAGTTCATTGACCACCACAACCGTGCCATCGGTATTTTTGGGTCCTTCTTCATCACTTGTCAATAAAAAAGAAATCGTGCCATGATGATCCGGGTAGTTCGTGACGAACTCTTCGGTGGCTATAACAAAAGCAGCAAGCGAGCTTTTCATATCTGCAGCGCCTCGACCGAACAATTTACCATCCTTAATCACAGGAATAAATGGATCAGAATCCCATTTCTCAAGAGGACCTGGTGGCACAACATCGGTATGCCCTGCAAAAACAAAACACCTTGCTTGGACACCACCTATACCTAAACGTTGTGCCCATAAATTGGTCACACGAAAATCCTCTGGACCGCTCATCATTGTCTCGCATGCAAAATGGAGCTTCTTTAAGCGCTGCGTAATCAAGTCTTGGATACCACCATCTTGAGGTGTTACAGAAAATTGTCCAATCAAATGTTGGGCTAAAGTTTGGGTTGCAGTCAGTTCGCGCATCGTTTAGGCTTGAAAAAATGATTGATAAGCTGTGGCATTGAAACCAAGAATGATTCTGCCATGAACTTGCACAATAGGGCGCTTGATAATGGATGGTTGTGCAATCATGATGGTCATTGCACCGATCAATGATTCACATTGCGTCTTTTGTGATTCATTTAATTGACGATAGGTCATACTCGATCGGTTTAGGAGTTGCTCAATGGGGACATGGCGCAACCATTCCTCAATAAGTGCTTGCGTGACACCATTTTTTTTGAAGTCATAAAACGAGAAGGCAATTGCATGTTCTTCAAACCAATTGCAGGCTTTTTTTACTGTACTACAGTTGGGTATGCCATAAATGGTTGATGTCACGATTGTGATTTAATCTCTCAGTAACTCATTGATTGCCGTTTTTGCACGTGTCTGCGCATCCACCCTTTTGACAATGATTGCGGCGTACAAACTATATTTTCCGTCGCTAGAGGGCAAGGAGCCAGGAACAACGACGGATCCCGCTGGGACTCTTCCATAAAATACCTCACCCGTTTGCCGGTCATAGATTTTGGTGCTTTGACCAATGTAAACACCCATCGACAAGACACTATTTTCCTCGATGACGACACCTTCAACTACCTCGGAGCGGGCACCAATAAAACAGTTATCCTCGATAATTACAGGACCGGCTTGAACTGGCTCTAAAACACCACCAATACCTACACCGCCAGACAAATGGACATTTTTACCAATTTGCGCACATGAACCAACAGTTGCCCAAGTATCAACCATACTGCCCTCATCAACAAATGCGCCGATATTCACATATGAGGGCATGAGGACAACATTTTTACCAATATAGGAACCCCGACGTGCAACGGCGGGAGGTACAACGCGAAAGCCACCTGCCAAGAAATCAGCTGCAGTGTAATTCGCAAATTTAGAAGGTACTTTGTCGTAAAACTGCGTGAAGCCACCGGCTTGCATCACTTCATTATCTTGTAGCTTAAAGGAGAGCAAGACTGCTTTTTTGACCCATTGATGAACTGTCCATTGCCCGACGGATTCACGGGTTGCCACACGTAACGTGCCTTGATTTAATCCCTCGATTACACCAGCTACGGCTGCTCGAAGTTCTGGAGTCGCATTTTGATTGTTGATTTGAGCACGGTTTTCCCATGCATGATCGATCATTGTTTGTTCAGCTGCTGTCGACAGGGTCATGAATTTTCTCTTTGGATCTAATGATTTAAAGCCATATTTTAGCCCGATTGTTGGCAAAATCGGCAAAAAGTCTGATTTTGTCCCAAGTCTTGATATCATCATTGTTTATTGCGGAAATTTACTTAGATCGTTGTGAGACTTAAATCCATCAAACTTGCAGGTTTTAAATCATTTGTTGATCCAACAACCTTCGATCTTCCTGGACAACTGATTGGGGTAGTTGGTCCCAACGGCTGTGGTAAGTCCAACATTATTGATGCGGTTCGGTGGGTCTTGGGCGAGTCACGGGCGAGCGAACTGCGCGGGGAGTCGATGCAGGACGTGATTTTTAATGGCTCTGGATTACGCAAACCTTCTGGTCGAGCCAGTGTCGAACTGGTTTTTGATAATACCGAAGGGCGTGCACAAGGACAATGGTCGGTATTTGCCGAAATCTCTGTAAAGCGTGTTTTAACACGTGACGGTGCTTCTAACTATTTAATTAATCAGCAAAGCGTGCGCCGAAAAGATATCCAAGACATGTTTTTGGGCACTGGTCTTGGTCCAAAGGCTTATGCAATTATTGGGCAAGGCACGATTTCTCGCATTATTGAGTCTAAGCCTGAAGAATTAAGAATCTTTTTAGAAGAAGCTGCGGGTGTTTCCAAATACAAAGAACGCCGGAAAGAAACTGAAGCACGCTTAGAGGATACTCAGGAAAACTTGACGAGAGTCAGGGATATTTTGCGTGAGCTCGACGCCCAACTTGTCAAACTTGAATCTCAAGCACAGGTTGCCAATCAATATCAGGAGTATCAGCAGCAGATGTTGGAAAAACAACACTTGTTGTGGGTGTTGCGACTGATTGATGGTGAAAAAAGTCAACGTACTCAAATCGAGCTGATGCAAAAATTCCAACTGGAATTAGATCAAAGTTTAGCTAATTTACGTGCTACGGAAAGTAACTTAGAAAGTAAACGCACTCAGCAATATGATTTGCAAAATAGTGTTTCGCAAGCACAGGGTGATTTATATGAGGTCAACGCTAACATCACCCGTATTGAGTCTGAAATTCGTTTTACAAACGAATCCAAATTGCGTATAGAAACCCAGTTAGAAAACCTTAACTTACAGATAGGCAACTGGCAAAATCAATTCGACTCAGCGCAAAATCAGTTGGAGCAACTTGCACTCGACCTAACTCTTGCCAAAACCAAAGATGATGCGATTCAGTTGGAAGCTCGTGATCACGAAGCCTCCTTGCCAGATCTTGATCGTCAATGGAACACTTCTAAACAGAAGGTGAGTCAAGCCCGTCAGGAGTTACTTGATGCAGAAAAAAAACAAATCAATCAACAAGCGCAAACACAAAATTTTCGTAATCAGTTAGAACAGTCCGAACAGCGACTTGCACGCTTGAATATTGATTTTGAGCAACTCAAAAAGCCAGATGAACAAGCCTTAATTACCGCCCTTGACCGGTCGCAAAATGCGCTGAAAAAAAGAGATGAGGCCCAACAAAAAGCCCAAGTTTCACAGCAGGCTGTCCCACTTGCTGATAAAGCAAGACAAGAGTCACAAAATCAATTGCAACTTGCCAATCAATCTTTGAATCAAACCAAAGCAAAATTATCTGCATTAGTTAATATTCAGGAAAAAGTTCAAGCACAAGGAAAGTTACGTCCTTGGTTAGAAAAGTTTGGCTTACAGCAAGCGCCACGTTTGTGGCAAAAAATACAAGTTGAAAATGGCTGGGAATCTGCCCTAGAGTCCATTTTGCGGGAAAGAGTTGGCGCACTCCAGTCGACACATTTAGAAGAAGCATTGAAGTACGTCGAGCAAAGCCCACCAAGTCGTGTGGCTTGGTTTGAAGCTAACTCAACACAAGATGTTGTAAAGAATGCAAGCGTCGGTCAGCTGACGCCATTTTTAAGTCGCGTACTCGTAAAAGACCCTTCGTTAAACTTGGCCATCACTGAATGGTTAGCAAATGTCTTTGTGATCGACTCTGTGAGTGAGGGTTTTGCTAAACGCATGGAACTGCCTATTGGTGGCGTCTTTGTTGCAAAATCTGGACATATTGTCTCCCGTGTTGGAATTCAGTTATATGCCCAAGATAATGAAC
>Ga0065174_1000296_pt1 | contig 9409 bp, 6 predicted proteins | sample CryBogCBE25Jul08_FD_59216 | JGI IMG/M metagenome (GOLD analysis project Ga0065174, IMG submission 59216) | Freshwater microbial communities from Crystal Bog, Wisconsin, USA - CBE25Jul08 (version 2) (version 2) | ecosystem: Environmental > Aquatic > Freshwater > Lake | place: Crystal Bog... | reverse complement strand
AGAGTCTCCCTTTGAAATCAGACAGTATGCCCCGATGTTAGTAGCAGAGGTGATGGTTGATGGGACGCGTGATGAAGCCTCAAATAAAGGCTTTCGTATGATTGCTGATTTTATTTTTGGGAATAATCAGGGCCAAAATCACGAGTCTAAAAAAATTGCGATGACAGCACCAGTTATTGTCGAAGCGCAATCAATTACCATGACCGCTCCCGTGACGGTTGAGCAATCAGGAAGTGGCAAATGGCGTGTGCAATTTGTTATGCCAAAACAATATACCTTCGAAACCCTGCCCAAGCCAAATAATAAAGAAGTGAGCATTCGGGAGGTGTCAGGAAAGAGATACGCTGTCAATCAGTTTTCAGGTCTCAATCATGCTCAGAAAATCGATGCAAAAACAAAAGAATTGCAGGACTGGTTGGAAAAAAAGCATCTAAAATCGATCGGCAACCCGCAACTTGCAAGATATAACCCCCCTTGGACCTTGCCGCCTTGGCGTAGAAATGAGATCTTGCTAGAAATCGCTCCTTAAGTAAAGATCCCCATGCGACGTTTGGCATGTGCAGCAACCCCATCTGTCAAAGCCCACCTGACGGGTTTAGCGATCAACTGAATCGATTGGTTGATAAGATGCCGTTCAAGGGCAGTGGGTGCCGTTCTGCCCATCAACGGGTATGCCCAATCCGGTAAATTATAAAAGCCCGCTTTCATGATGGCTCGGTTGAGCAGATAAGTCGTTGGCGTACTTGGATAATTTTCGAGCAAATCAATCACCCATTGAGATCGGTCAGAAAATTCCAATTCAGGGAAATAGGAGGCTATTGCCATTTCTACATCTATCTTATTCTTTGCGAAGGCATCGGTGCCTTTGCTATTTGTGATGACACACCCGAGTTTTTTTGCAATCGTACTCATTTCTAAATAGTATTGATCTTGATCAGCTAACGAAATACTCGGATCGAGATACAGGCGATGGGCATTGAGAAAACTAGAAGCTTCCGTGAGATGGACCCAATAGAGCAGATGCGGATCGTTAACGCGATAGGTTCTGCCGTCGGGGTGTGATCCCATTAAGGCACCATGGATTTGATTGACGCGTTCAATCGCATGATTGGCCATATCTGTATTGCCGTAGGTGGTGGCAGCAATAAAAAAAGCCGTTCGCCCTAAGCGACCTTGCAGATCCTCCCGAAAAGTGGAGTGATCCCATACTCCAGCAAGAGCTAGCGGGTGAAGTGCTTGCAAAATGAGTGAGCTAATACCACCGACCATCATCGACATAAAATCAGCGTGCACCCGCCATGCGACAGAATCTGGACCAAGTAGGCCTGGATCACCAGGTGGATATAAAAAAGGCGTGGGTGGCTTACCACCACCAACCACCGACCGGACTTGCTTAATGATGATTTGTTTGAGCAACGCAAAACCCCAAAGAATAATATTGTCTAATCTTAATAGGGAATCAGTAAAGGTGTTTTTCCTGCTTTGCAGGTTCACATTTTGGTTTTAATTTAGAGGTAGGTGTTCACACCCGTTCAATAATCACTGCAATCCCTTGCCCAACACCGATACACATGGTGCACAGGGCATATCTCCCCTTGATATGTTCAAGTTGACGCACCGCAGTCAAAATCAGACGCGCACCAGATGCGCCAAGTGGATGACCAATGGCGATGGCTCCGCCATTCGGATTTACATGGGCACTGTCGTCGGCTAAACCCAATTGACGCATCACGGCAAGGCCCTGTGCAGCAAAAGCTTCATTTAATTCAATGACATCCATTTGTCCAATTGACAAACCTGACAGTTGAAGAGCTTTCTGAATTGCTGGGACTGGACCCATACCCATGATGCGTGGGGCAACCCCTGCGGTAGCCATCGTGACAATGCGGGCACGTGGGGTGAGACCGTGCATTTTTGCTGCTGCAGAATTTGCAATTAATAGAGCGACAGCACCATCATTGACGCCGGAAGCATTGCCTGCGGTAACTGAACCACCAAAGTGAACAACAGGCTTTAAGCCTGCTAAAGTCTCAAGTGTTGTTAAACGGGGATGTTCATCTGCAGAAAACGGTATAGACTCCCCTTTTTTTTGCGCGAGGTGAACTGTTAAAATTTCTTCATCGAAAAAATGACGCGCGAGCGCTTGGGCATAGCGTTGCTGGCTTCGTAATGCAAAGGCGTCTTGATCTGAGCGTGAGATATTGAAATCGACTGCAACATTTTCGGCGGTTTCAGGCATGGAGTCGACGCCATATTGTTGTTTCATCAAAGGGTTGATGAAACGCCATCCAATGGTCGTGTCTTCGATTTTTGCCACGCGCGAAAAAGCACTATCAGCCTTTGCCATCACAAATGGAGCACGACTCATGCTTTCTACACCACCTGCGATCAACAGATTTGCTTGACCACATTGAATGGCACGACCTGCGGTTCCTACCGCATCAAGACCTGAGCCGCATAATCGATTAATCGTATGACCAGGTACATTCATGGGCAATCCAGCCAGAAGACTGGACATACGGGAGACGTTACGGTTGTCTTCACCGGCTTGGTTGACACACCCGTAATGTACATCGTCGACTTGACTCCAATCGACTTGTGGATGACGTGCAATTAATTCCCGAATTGGCAGGGCACCCAAATCATCCGTACGGACTCCTGAGAGTTTTCCACCATAACGACCAAATGGTGTTCGAATACCGTCACATATAAAAGCATCTTGCATGATTTATCTCCTTATTGACTTATTTATCCCATCTTGATAGCTAAAACATTTAAACACGATGGTTAAAAATTTTGTTCTTCAAGGAATTATGCCTGAGCTAGAATTAAGATATAGGGTGATGCATTGAATTTTGTATCTCATCACCAAAAGGTGAAATGATCTGGTTGGTATGTTTCGGGGTGGAAAGTACAGAAAGCACGGCTTTTTAAGACTAACTATTTTGCGTTAGCATAGGTTTTGCCAGTTTCAGTAAGGGTACCACTCTCATTAAACAAAGCAGATGTTCCAACTTTTGAGTCATGCCATGCAAAGCGTTCAACACACGAATTGCGATTCATCCATGCAACTGTTTTTTGAATAAATTGATTTACTTCTTGCTGGCTATACTTTGTAGATTTCTCTTTTGATTCAGAGACAGTTTGTGGGGCGAATTCGGTAACCCAAACGGGTTTTTTGTAAGTATTGCAAATCGTCTCAATATCCTGAGTGAATTTTTCTGCACTAGGACCTTTGTACCAATGAACTGTAATGAAATCAACCTTCGGATTTTCTTGCATGAAGCTCGACAACCAATTCCCAGTTACTGGGTTTCCTGCCATAGCGGGACTGCCAATTCTCTGAGCTTTAGAAGTGAGTGTGGGCCAAGTCAATAATGCTTTTTCGACTGAAATATTAGATTGTTTGGGGTTATCTGGTTCGTTGTAGCCAAAAAGGATTGGAACTTTAACTGCAGCATCTGTGGAGTTTGTAGAAAATATCATTGGGACATACTCTATGCTTGCATGGATATTCGTTTTGTAATTCCAGTTGTAATACCATGCGACATGTAAGGCATTTAGTTGTGAATCACCAAACCCTGATGATTCAACAAGACCGACTCCTTTTTTCGCATCGATTGAAGTATTGTCGATAGCCTCTTTAGAAGGATTTACATGCTGATTTTTTTCCCTAGCATTGATATGTACGAATAAAAAAAGTAAAGTTAAGAATAAAAACATCCTTGGTATTAAACGCATAGAACCTCACAAGCATAAAAGGAAATACTTATCACACTTAACAAAAAGTGTTGACATCTTTAGTTCCACGAGGATACATTAATATTAAAAATCATATATATTTTTAATTGATTTACGTGATGTTATCTTACGCTATCAGCCTAAAAAAATGCAACTTAGATATTTACTCTTTCGAATAGCTTGCGTCTTGTTTAGTACTTTAACTTTTGTAAATTCATCAGCACAAATTCAATTATCTGATTCATATATTAATGCACCCGTAACACAATCTGCAATCCAATTGCCACCACTTATTCTAGCCCATAATTATGTGGCAGATTGGGCAGGTAATGGAGGATATCAAATTTCTCCAGACGGTAAACACATGCTTTGGTCTGCTCGCAAAGGATTAAAACCAGGTTTATTTGTGAAAGATTTAATGTCAGGTGGAATGCATAGTTATAACATTCCATTTTTAGGTGTTTGGGCGAAAGATAGTCAGCACATATTATTTAACGTGAGTAACGGTGACGAAAATGGCTTTATTCTGGAGTTGGACGCTAGTGATCGCATGGCAACTTTACGCAATATGATTTATCAACCCAAACATAATGTCTTACTTGTTAGTCAGATAGATGGTTCACGCGACTTCTATGTGAAATCAAATCAACGAGAAGAAAAAATATTTGATCTATATCGCTTTGATGCAGAAAAAAGCAAACTTGAAATGGTGGATCAAAATCCCGGAGATGTTATAGATTGGTACTTCAATCAACATGGCGAACTTGTCATGCGTATCAAGAAAGAAACAGAGCATCAAAGTGTTGAAGAATTGCAAGATGATAAGACTTGGGCATATAGATTTAATCTATCTTTGATGGAAGAAATGAATCCGATTAAGTATTCTTCAGATAAAAAAATTGTTTGGGCTTTGTCTAATCGTGAGCGTGACAAACTTGCATTAGTTAAATTGTATTTGATTGATGGTCATGAAGAGGTGATTCAAGAAAATGATGAAGCTGACATTTTGGTAGCCATAATCAACAGTTTTGGGACGGATGTTTTGGCTACGATGGCAGAGCCAGATCATCAAGTTTGGAATATTTTTTCCCCATCCTTAAAAAAGTTTATGGAACCAATTTTGCAAGCTAAAGCTCATATAAATGTGTTGAGTACAGATGAAGAGCAAAAAAAAATTATTTTTTATATAAAAAAAGATAGTGGAGGTGAGTTTGTACTTTTCAATAATGAAAATTTAGAAAGTGAAATTCTTGGCATAACAAGTCTCAAACGGATACAAAAAATAGGTGCACAACCTTTGCAACAAACGGTTCAATTTAAAGGAACTGATGGACTCAACATACATGGATTTGTGGTGCGTCCCGTTGATATTAATGGATTTCCGCTTCTAAAAGTGCCAACAGTAGTTTTAGTTCATGGCGGCCCATGGAGCAGAGATTTTATGTATGCTGATAAGGAAGCTTATTTTCTTGCTAACCGAGGATATGCTGTCTTACAAGTTAATTTCCGCAGTTCTACAGGTTATGGGAAAGTATTTGAAGAGTTGGGAAAAGGGGAGTTTGCAAACAAAATTCAAGAAGACTTAAATGCAGGAGTTCAATACCTAGTTCAGCAAGGCATAACTGACTCTGAGCGAGTTGCAATCATGGGTGCAAGTTTTGGAGGTTATTCAGCACTTGTTGGCATGACGCATTACCCGAAAAGGTATGCTTGTGCGATCAGTATCAATGGCGTGACAGATATGACTGTTTTGCAACAGCAAGCACCAGCATATTGGTTCTTAAGGCTATTCAAGTGGATTGAGTATGCTGGAGATTCATCGACTGAAGATGGACAATATCAATTACATCAAATTTCTCCTATTTATAAAGCAGACAAGGTAGAGGGTCCAATTTTAATGATTCAAGGAGCAAAAGATGTGCGAGTCCAAGTGACTCAGGCAAAGCGCATGGTTGAGATGTTGCATGCTGCAAATAAAAAAGTGGAATATCTTGAGTTTAAAAATATTGGACATAACATTTACTCTGGACCATGGCCAAGTATATTGACAGTGTATCGAAGAACTGAAGATTTTTTAGCCCAATGTCTTGGTGGAAGAACTGCCGGTTATGACTGGTATGAGTTGGGTAATTTCATTTTTTAAATTAAAGCAACTAAAAAGGGATCGGAGCAAGTAAAAGGGGAGTTGGATACATAAAAAGGTACTAGATAGCTAAGAAACAGTTTCGTTTCAATCTATCTGCGAAATGGATTCCTTCGTGACTTAGTTTTACCGTCTCTTACTAAGGGATTGCGCGGGTTTCATCTTTTTCTGATTCTACGATTAACTCACCAACAGATTTAAGTATGATTGGTGCTTTTGATATAGGTTGTATTTTTTTGAACTTTAGGTTATGTTCTTTCGATAATAGCTACCATTATTCTTGGGATCACTAATTCGTCCACAACAAAAATCTCGTAGGCATAAAAGAGTTGCGAGATTAGATTTGGTTTATCCTTGGAAGTGTTTGCTATGTTTGATTTCAACACAAGTGAAGTTCTCCAGTTTTTATCTATCGAGATACGATTTTGTTGATCAAGCTAGTTGACAATTGACTGATTTAGTTGGTTTTGTGTATCTTCCACCACATAGCGTTAGAACAAAAAAAACCCGACACAAGGTCGGGTTGCTAAACGCTTATGAAACTCTAGTCAGCTGCGTAAATATCTACGTCTTTGGTTTCTTTTAAGAATAAGGATCCAATGACTAAGGTCATTACACCAATAACGATTGGGTACCATAAACCGTAGTAAATATTGCCATTTTGTGCAACTAAGGCAAAGGCAATCGTTGGCAATAGGCCACCAAACCAGCCGTTACCGATGTGATAAGGCAATGACATCGATGTATAGCGAATCCGGGTTGGGAACATCTCAACCAAATACGCTGCAATCGGACCATAAACCATCGTTACAAAGATGATCAGTATAAACAGAAGCAAGATCACCATCGGTACATTAATGGCTGCTTTATCTGCTGTTTTTGGATATCCAGCAGCATCAAGCGCTTCACGTACAGACTTCTTGAATTCCGTATCTTTCGCTTTTGCTTCGTCTTTCTCTAAGCCCTTCGATGTGTAACCAACTATTTCTTTATCACCAATTTTGATCGTGGCTATCGTTCCAGCAGGTCCAGGAATGGTCGCATAGCTGGCAGAGTTAGAGGCCATTACTTGTTTGGCAATGTCGCAAGAGCTTGTGAATTTTGCTGTTCCAGTCGGATTGAATTGGAAAGAACATTCAGTAGCATCAACTGTCATGGTGGCAGGAGAATTTTCAATTGCTTTTTCAAGAGCTGGATTTGCGTAGTGGGTTAAGCCATTGAAGATTGATACTGGAGTGTTTGGTATGTAAGTGATCACTGCTAACAAAATACCAAGCATGATGATGAGCTTACGACCAATCTTGTCAGATAACGAACCAAAGAATACAAAGCATGGTGTGCCTAGTAACAAAGCTGCCGCAATCATCAAGTTGGCTGTTTTCGCATCGACTTTGAGAACTTGGGTCAAAAAGAACAAAGCATAGAACTGGCCTGTATACCAAACAACGGCTTGGCCAGCGACTAAACCAAACAAAGCCAAGATAACGATTTTTAAGTTTTTCCACTGGCCAAAAGACTCGCCTAAAGGAGACTTTGATAGTTTGCCCTCAGCCTTCATTTTTTGGAATGCAGGAGATTCAGCCATTTTGGTGCGGATATAGACTGAAACTGCTAATAAAAATACAGAAAGAATAAAAGGAATTCTCCAACCCCATACTTCAAACTCTTTACCAGTAATCTCACGGCAAGCCAGAATAACTAATAAAGAGAGAAATAGACCAAGCGTTGCTGTTGTTTGAATCCAGGCTGTATAAGCTCCGCGACGATTTTGTGGAGCGTGCTCAGCAACGTACGTTGCGGCACCGCCATATTCGCCACCAAGAGCTAAACCTTGCAAAATACGCAGAGCAATCAAGATAACTGGCGCTGCAGCACCGATACTTGCATAGTTTGGAAGTATTCCGACAAAGAAAGTCGATGCACCCATGATGACAATTGTCACTAAAAAGGTATATTTGCGGCCAATCAGATCACCTAAGCGACCAAAAACAAGTGCACCAAAAGGACGAACAATAAAACCAGCTGCAAATGCCAGTAACGCAAAAATAAAAGCAGATCCAGGATCAAGCTTTGAGAAAAATTGTGCTGCAATAATTGCTGCTAAAGATCCATACAAATAAAAGTCATACCATTCAAAGACGGTACCTAAAGAGGACGCAAAAATAACCTTGCGTTCTTCTGCCGTCATTGGCGCTGATGTACCCGCTATATTCGTTGTAGCCATTGTTTTAACTCCCGCTAAATGTTATCCAAAGAAACCAAAACAGATTATGCACAGGAAACACACTAAATAAGGCAATATATAGGGTAATTCCTTAGCATAATCAGCCATTGGTGATCAATTAATGTAGGTAGTTACTAACAAATGAATCAACATCAACCTTCAGTAAGCAATGAGAGTATTGCTATCAGTTTCTTCTATAGTCTTAATTGGAGTCATTTCACACAAAAAAGAGACAATAGAAGCCAAAAGGTAGAAATATCGATAATTTAGTTGCCAAGAGTACTGTTTTTCTATACAGTACATTTAATTCAACCTTTACATTAAAAAGAAGAAAAGATGATCGGAAAAAAAATGGATGATAAAAAGTCTAAAGCGAGCGCCAATACGATACCTACCACCTCAGCCAATTCAGAGTTCTCTGGCCTGAGCGGTGATAAACAAAAGGCACTGACAGCAGCCCTAGCTCAAATCGAAAAACAATTTGGTAAAGGCTCGATCATGCGTCTGGGTGATGCGGAAATTGCCCAGGACATCCAAGTCGTATCCACTGGATCTTTGGGGTTGGACATTGCTTTAGGCGTTGGCGGACTGGCTCGTGGACGCGTGATAGAGATCTATGGTCCAGAGTCTTCGGGTAAAACGACACTCACCCTGCATGCTGTAGCAGAAATGCAAAAACTGGGAGGCACCTGTGCATTTATTGATGCAGAACATGCATTAGATGTTCAATATGCTGCGAAGTTGGGCGTTGATGTGAATAACCTCTTGATTTCACAACCCGACACCGGCGAACAGGCATTAGAAATTGCCGATGCGTTGGTCCGATCTGGCTCGATTGACTTAATTGTGATTGACTCTGTAGCTGCATTGGTTCCTAGAGCAGAAATCGAAGGTGAAATGGGTGATTCCCTACCGGGTTTACAAGCGCGTTTGATGAGTCAAGCTTTAAGGAAACTAACGGGCACGATTAAGCGCACGAATTCGATGATTATTTTCATTAACCAAATCCGTATGAAAATTGGCGTGATGTTTGGTTCACCAGAAACCACAACTGGTGGTAATGCCCTTAAGTTTTATGCTTCGATGCGTTTAGACATTCGCCGTATTGGCAGTATTAAAAAGGGGGAAGACAATGTGGGTAATGAGACACGGGTAAAAGTAGTGAAGAATAAAGTGTCTCCACCATTTAAAGAGGCGATTTTTGACATTATGTATGGCGCCGGGATTTCACGAGAAGGCGAAATTATCGATTTAGGGGTGGAAGCAGATATTGTCGAAAAATCCGGCTCATGGTACAGCTA
>Ga0065174_1000293_pt1 | contig 9438 bp, 7 predicted proteins | sample CryBogCBE25Jul08_FD_59216 | JGI IMG/M metagenome (GOLD analysis project Ga0065174, IMG submission 59216) | Freshwater microbial communities from Crystal Bog, Wisconsin, USA - CBE25Jul08 (version 2) (version 2) | ecosystem: Environmental > Aquatic > Freshwater > Lake | place: Crystal Bog... | reverse complement strand
AACTAAGTATCAAGAAAAGGATTGTCTTGGATAAGGATAATTTTCCTTTTTGAATAATTTACCATCTAATCATCGAGTATTAATGATCTTTATTTCTTCTTCCCACTAAATAATCCAAACAACAAACCAAGAACAGCACCACCCAATTTTCTCTCCATTCCAGCCTTAGTAGTTGGAATTCCAGTTTGACGAGCAAACTTTTGTTTAGCACTGGTAACACCTAAAGCCCTTTTCCATGAAAATGAAAATCCGTATTTAGACATACAATTGATTTTACTACTTTATATACTTTATAAATACTTTACTAAAAACGTCTGCTGTATTTATAAGCCATTTTTTATATTCATCCCATTTACTTCTATCTCTAGGATCGCATGGGTGTGTTATGATAATACGCGAAGCAGTTGCATTTGGCAATTCCATCCACTGCACTTCAAATCCTAATTCTTTTTCAATATCATTTTTTTGAGAAAAGAGTTTTTGAAATAAAGTGGCATCGCTCCATATGTATAATTCACAGCCAATATATTTTTTTTGAGAGTTTTGTGTAAGACTAATGCAACATTTACTTGTACCTAAAGCCATTTCATACCAATGTTGAGGTTTAGGAGTTCTACTATAATTTAAAGTAGTTGTAACGGAACTTGCATACTCTTTCATTACCTCCCAAAATTCTTGTTGCTGTAACTTTAATTCACTGATTGCATCACCACTTTCTGATTTTTTTACAGTTTTACCCCAATCATTAGGCTCACAAATAATATTAAACTTAGGTGCAGGTAAAGAAGCATCAATTTTATATACTTCAATTTGAATTAAAAAAAAGCTTATCCCAACAGAAATGTTTCTATTAAACCAATCAATAGCTTGACGATGTTCTTCAGTATAATCTGTCACCAGCCAAATAATTATTGCAGCATCATATGCTGAAGCATAGGTTAAGATTTGCCCCAAGTGCTTATGATCGGTTGGCTCAAGTTGATTCTCTATTATTACCTTGCTTTTAGTATACGTCTCATCCGCTATAATATCAACATTATATCTTCCTGCTGAAGCTTCGGGTTTTATATTCTCAATTTCAATACCTATTTCTTCACATAAAATAGAAATGTTTTCTTCCCTAGCTAACCACTGTGTAAAATGATGAGCTTCATGTTTCCAGATATCCCTTGGATTGACCTTAGTGATTCTTGATAAATTGATTGCCATTTTTGTTTATTTAGATAAATTATTTTTTCTCCACGCTATTGATATAATCATCATTAATTTTATTAGCCGCTTCCTCTGTAAATAATCCATGAATACAACTTATCAAACTGAATTCATCTAATTCAATTAACCTTTTTGCATTGTCAACCACATCTGCCTCTGGATTAAATAATGGGAGAATATCTTTCTTTTTACCATCTTCATCAATCGTAATTTCACCTCCCATAAAATCAAGATTGATTCTAGTAAGTTTAGGTTCAATGCTAAAATATAATTCAATTACAGCTTTGGTTTCAGATTGGCAATACTTCACAGAATATAATTCTGGATTTAGTTGGTTATCAAACCGCTTTTTAAACTGATCGTATATTTCTAGCTTTTGCATCCTATTAATTACATATAAGAATAAATTATACTGATTTTTTCCTCAATGCCTCTCTCAAAACCTGTTGCAGTAGTTTTTCATTTGGTTCGTTTGTTAGTTCATTGTTTACTTAAAACGTTCTAAAACTACCATAAGGGCTGGACTTTTACCACAAAACTTGATTTGAAAAACTAATGTTCGATTAACCACAAAACTGTCTTTGGAACACAAAACCCCGCCTTTTGGGTAGGTGCTGTTAGGTGCTGGCGTTTCTGTCCACCGTGCTTGTAAACCATTGTTGTTATTGAATTGTCGTGTCATTGAGTATCGGCTGTGCGTTGCGTATTTTTTATTTTTTTAAAGCGCTGGAAATTTTTTTTAATTCAATTTTTCATTCTGCGTTGAAACAGGCACACTCTTTTGCAAGCTTTGGCTCGTGTGACGACTTGTGTGGCTTGCAAATGTGTGTGACTGTAGCGTTGGCATCATACGGCAATACTATTTAGAACTGCTTCCTTTATTGCTTTTGCATCGTCATATAAATGAGGATACATAAAACTTTTTTTAATTCCGTGTCTATTTGAAATTAGTCTATGCAAATACTCAGTTAAATCTTTATGGATATTAAAGCATTTGAATGGTTCAAGATGCAAATTTTGTCCTTCGCCATTTGGGTCAACGTTAAACAACTCTTCGATAGGTCTGTCTTTAAAAGGATTGTACATCAATAAGCCCTCTTGCGGTATAATGTTCTGATTATATAAAGATGTCATTGGTTTAAGGCTTTTTACCCTTAATCTTCCTGTGTAATCTTCTTGAGTTGTTGTCTCAAAGTCTGATAGTATAAACAAAGAGTTTGCATTGGGATTGTTTTCATCGCCAAAATCTCTCATTGTTGTAATTGCGGGATATTGTTTACCGAAAACATCAAATAATGATATCAGTTCCCTTCTTCTCGTTAATTTTTTCTTGTGTATTGAATAAACTGAAATGTAATTATCTATTGAATTACCAGCATTACTTTTTCGTTGAACGCCATCAGTTGCAAAGAAAACAGCACAATTAATATTATATGACCAGTCCAATACTGGAGTAGGAGCACCGTAGTGTTGAAGTAAACTGATAATTGGAAAGTCTCTGTCTGTATTGCTGTAAGCGTATAAATCAAATATCCTTCTTAATAGAGGATTGGCTTTTGCGTTTTCGACCAAGTCTTCAATGAATTGTTTGTAAGTGTAGCCAACTCTCCATTGCTCCATATTATCTGTTATCCAGTGTCTTTGAGCAGAAGTAAAAAGCTTATACTTTGCATCTAACATTCCTCTGAAAATGAAATCAACAGGGTGTTCCTTTTTAAAATCTGAAGAATAAAACTGAAACCATCTATCAAGGTCAGCTTTTGTGTTGATTACGAAAAAATCATCATCCTCGAAAAATGGTCTCTTCTCATCTAAGGTTGCGTAAACTGGAATATCTGCCATATCAAATATTTTATGCTGCTGTTCTTAAAACTTCTCTCAACATTTTATATGCACTATGATTTATAAAACCTTGCACATTTTCCTGTGTGAGTTCGCTGTAGTTTTGCGGTGAATGATTGATGATATAGTCCGTATATAGTTTATCCATTATGCCTTTTATAACTAAATCATACACTTGTCGTTCGTCACCTGTTAAGTTGTTCTTGATAGCGGTTTTAACTGCTGTGTCTTGTTGAATTGCTTGCAAATAATTTTCTACTACTGTCACTCCTTCGGGTGAAACTCTTTCCTTAAAACGAAGATTTATTGCAATTACAACTTCCTCAACTGTTGCCATTGGTCTAACATTGGTAACGTTTCCGCCTGTTTGTCCGCCACCACCATAGCCACCTTCATCGTCATCGTCTCCGCCATCGGGTTCTTGAACTCCTTCTGCAATTTTTTCAATGTCGAAAGTTTTAAGTTTTACTTTGGCAATTTCTGCTTCCAAATCTTCGGGACTCATTGTTGGGTCGAGTTTTTTGAAAAGTAGTGAAGCGAAAATATGGAAGTCAATCAGAATTTTGTCTTTAAAACGCAAGCGGAACAAGGCACGGATAAAACCAAACAAACTCACATAACGAGCCAGTAAGGTTCTGAATTCTCTGCGTTTTTCTATATCACATTTGGCTTCCAATATTCCTTTTACTTGCGTAAGCAAGGCTGAAAGTGGTGCAATGTCATTGGCGTTTTCGCTATTAAATAAACAAACACAATTTTCAACATCTTCAAGCGTAAATATTCCACGTTTCAATAATTCTTCTTTGATTTTGTAAAGATCGTCTGGGTTGGCTTCTTTGTGACTTTCTACATTGTGTTGATACTTGCGGAATGCCTTTATAATTTTGTCATATGAGTTGGTAAAGTCAACGGTTAATGTGTCGAACTTTTTGCCTGGATAAATGCGGTTTAATCGGCTGATGGTTTGTACTGCATTTCGGTCTTGCAATGCTTTGTCAACAAACATTGTATGAAGCATTTTTTCACTGAAACCAACTTGAAATTTATTGGCAACAATTAAAAAACGAATGTCATCACCTTTCTCAAAACAATCTTCAATCTTTACTGACTGCGGATTGTTTGGTCGGTTCATTTCTGTTTCAGAATAGAATTTACTGTTGTAATTGGTTTGTCCTGAAAAGGCAACTAATGTTTTCCATTTAAAGCCTCGTCTTTGAAGTTCTTCATCTAAATACAGTTTGTATTTAACAGCACTCAAACGGCTTGAAGTTACTATCATTGATTTTGCCTTTCCTTCAATTTTATCGGCTGTTTTGTCTTTGAAAATGGAAACAATTATTTTGCATTTCTCTTTTATTACTTCATCGTCTTCAAATGCTTTTAGTTTCAAAGCCCTGTACACCTGCAAGGTCGGATATTCGTGTTGCTTGTGGTCGTCAGGAAGTTTATAATTGAGTTCGTAAAGTGTTTCGTAAGTGATGATGTTTTTTGCTACATCCATTATGTAACCTTCGCCAATGGCTTCATCCATACTGTACACATCAAACGGACGGCCTTCTCTCCCAAAATGCTGAATGGTTTTGTCGCTTGGTGTGGCTGTTAATGCAATAAAGCAAAGGTTTGGAAATTCCTTTCTCGAAATTTCTTCAATCAATTCTTCCTGTTCGTCTGTTTCTTCTTCTACTTTTTGTTGGGTTGTTAATCCTGTGGCTTCATCAAATACATCCACCATTTTTTCGTGCAACTTGCCTTCCTGATTGGTATGTGCTTCATCAATAATGAAACAAATCTTTTTACCTGATTGGTCTGCCAAATCTTTCAGGAATGAAAACTTGTGCAGAATGGTAACGATTACTGGCGAATTAACTGGTATTTCGGGATTGCGATAATTTTCTAAACGTTCTCCCAATGCCAAACGAACATCATTACTGGTTTTACAATAGCCTACAACGCCTGTTTGCCCAATGGCTTTAATAAAATCTTTGCTTATTTGGTCATCAAGATTGATGCGATGCGTAAGAATAATGATATGGTCAAATAACTTTTGCTTTTTGATGTGTAGGTTACGCAGGTTTTGCACTAACCAAACAATGGTATTACTCTTTCCACTTCCTGCACTGTGCTGTATGAGATAGCGAAGGTTCAGCGATTTCTTTTTGCTGAAATGCTCTGTGATGTCATCGTAAATGCGTTTCACACAACGTTGCTGGTGGTAACGTGGGAAAATCCAGTTTTGTGTATTGCCGTATAAATAGCGTTCAATAAAATTCAAAATGCTGTCAGGCATTAAAATTTCATTGTACAAGTATTGTACAGCATAATCATCGCCTTTTATTTTTTGGTTGAGCAAGCCTGTGTTGAATTCCCTGAAATCGTCTTTGGTGGGTGGCTTGCTGAATGTGGTAGCAATTTTCGCTTTTTCGTCATCGGATGCTATGTGTACAAAAGCTCGGTAATAAATTGCTCTGTCTATATCCCGATTGCAATATTGTTTTACGGCATCGTTTACATTTTGCCCTGCAAGAGTGTGTTTTAGTTCTACTGTGATGATGGCAAAGCCATTCAAACAAATAACAATGTCTATGCTTTGTCGGTCGTCTTCTTGTTGCCTTGCATTGGCAGCACTGGTAAAATGATACTGACGAATTACGCTGAAAATATTCTTTTTGTATTGGGCTGTCTGTTCTGTATTGTCGGCTCTTTCGGGTTTGAAGTACAATAAATCTAAATGGTGTTGGCTGTTTACTTTCAAGCCATCTTTCAATAATTGAAATAATGGTTTGCTTTCCAATTCTTCACTTATTTTTTTGCCCAGTTCTTTTTTCCATTCGTAGCTGAGTTCTGATTTTATGGCTTGTAATTTTGCTCGTTGAGTATCTTCCCAAAATTGCTCAAGTCTATCCCAATGAATACAGTTTACCTTATCAACAGTAATTTCACTATCACGGAAAATACGGTAGCCCCATTTTGTATCTAATTGATGACAAAAATGGTCTTCAAAAATTCGTTCCCAATCTTTACGCTGTTGCTTCGACATAAGCGTTTACTTTTATTTTGCCAGTTACGGCTTCGTATATTTTTATCTTTCTAACTTCTTGAAGTTTTTCAATCTGTGCTTCAATGTTTTTGATTAGTTTGTCAATAGCAGTAGTTCTATCTTCCAAATAGTTTGAAATCAATTCTTGCTCTACTTTTGGTGGTAAAATAATTTTCATGTCACCTAATTTGGTTGAACTAATGGCAGGATAGCTTACTCCATCTGAATTGGCAATTACTCTTTCAACAACAATGTGACTTGTCATTTGATAGAATAAGTATTTTGCATCGAATAAATTTTCGTAAGCATCAATAACAGCAAATCCCGTTGAAGCAATTAAATTATCATCTGGGTTTTGAACAAATGCAATTGCTCTTAAATACGTTCTTACTGTTGAAAGTATTATGCTGTTATGTTTAGGCTTTCTTCTTGCTCTACTTGGAGCTTCTGAAAAAGTCATTTCTTGTAATTCTAAAAACTCACCGTTTGAAGTTACATTGCCAATATCAATATATTTTAGCTCATAGTCAGGAGAAGTCTTTTCCGTAATTACTTCTTGATTTATATAAGTGACATTTTTTAGCCTGTCAGTTTCCCAATTTTTCGGAATTTTCCCCAACCAATCAATGCCGCTGTCTTTCATTTCGGCATTGGGGTTTAAGCCTTTGGTAACGGCATTGTTGATTTCAATTTGCCTCAGTTCTTTGAGTTTATCTGCCTGTGCTTTTTTGTTGGCTATCAGGCGGTCAATCTTTTGGGTTTGGTGGTCTAAGTAGTTGGCAATGGTGAGTTGTTCGGCTGGGGTTGGGATAAAAACAACTGTGTTTTTAAATTCCTCTCTACTTAGTATTTGACGAGTTGTTCCTTTTGCATTACTTGAAAATTGGGACAGGACATAAAAATTATTACAAAGGTATTTTTTGAATTTATGCTCTAATTTCTTCGCAAAACGAAATCTTAAAACGTGGTAGCTATAAACCGTATTATCTAAGTCCTCGTCAATTAATGCTGATAAACCAATATCTTCAATAGTTTCCGAACTTGGGGTAAATATTAAATCACCTTTTATAACGTTGTGTACTTCCTTTTTTGAGTCAGGACAAGTGACAACCATAAAATCAAAAGATGAATTAATAATAGAATCTTTGTTTCCATAAACATCCATATAGTTGACCATTTTGACTGAACCTTCATCTTCAAGAATCAGTTTATCAATCCCACTTGAAGTAAAGTTACCAAGCAACTTTAGTTTGGTTACTTGCCAATGTTCAGGGACTGTATCTACCCATTCAACGTCAGTTCGTTTATATGTTTCGTACTTGCTCATAATGTAATTCCTAATTCACTCATTAAATCAAGATTTTCTTTTTCCAGTTCAGCCATTTCGTTTACAACTTTGGCTTGTTCACGCAAAGGTTGGTAAACATAAAAATGTTTGGTAAAAGGAATTTCGTATCCTTTTTCTTCGGCAGTTATCGTCCATTTCTTTTCCACTTCTTTTTTCAAAAAGGCTTCTTGGTCGTCTTTCCAAGGAATGTACTCTGTGTCTTTTACAATTTTGGGTACATTGATGGTGGCTTTCAGCCCCAGTTTGTTACCATCTAAAGTTTTGCGAATAGTAATAGTAGTATCAGCAGTTTTGTTTTTGGTAGCCAGTTCGCCTTCAGTATTCAGGTTAAAAGTAAATTCGCCTTCCTTTCCTTTTTTGTCTTTCAATTCTGCCAATTGTTGTTTGTCATCGGTAGTTTTAACTACTAAAATTTCATCCAGTTTATTTTGAGCAACGGTTATTTCTTTCTCAATGGTCATTGGGTTGCCATCTTCATCGGTTTCCTCCAAATCCAAAAACACCTTGCGGAAAGCAAAATCTTCCAGTTCAAATATTTTGCTGTATGGTCCTTCTTTAAAGGTTTTATGAATGTCAATGATTTGCTTTATCTGGTCGTTGGCTTCTACATAGCGTTCGTTTTCTCCGCTGCCTTCTATTCCGTTGTGTATGCGTCTGCGTTTGTTTCCCAAACTGCGTTTCATTGGTTTCCAAAAATCAACGGCATTAATCAATTGAATTTTGCCTTTGCGGTTTTCTGGTTTATTATTTCGTATCAGCCAAATGTAAGTGGCAATACCTGTATTGTAAAACAACTCGGTTGGTAGGGCTACAATGGTTTCCAGCCAATCGTTTTCCAAAACATATTTTCTAATTTCGCTTTCGCCACTTCCAGCATCACCACTAAACAAAGGCGAACCGTTGTGTACAATAGCAATGGCAGAACCGCCCAACTCGGCAGGTTTCATTTTGCTAATCATATGTAGTGTAAAGAGCAATTGTCCGTCACTGCTTCGGGGCTGCCCCACATCAAAACGGCCATTGCTGGCTGTCATTACTTTCTTTTGAATTTTTTTCCAACTCTTGCCATAAGGTGGATTAGAAAGCATAAAGTCGAACTGTTCGCCTGCTGCTCCATCTTCGTAAAGAGTGTCGCCTTTCGTTATGTATGCCGTTTCGCCTTTCAGCAATAAATCTGCTTGTGCCACCGCCCAAGTTTTATCGTTTACCTCTTGTCCGTACATCACCACTTTTGCATTGGGATTTATTTTTTCTTCAATAAATTCCTTTGCTGCTGAAAGCATACCACCGCTACCACAAGCAGGGTCATAAATAGTTACGAGTTGTCCGTCTTTGATGGCTTTCTCGTCCATATCCAACATATGTGTCATTAGGTCAATTACCTCACGTGGCGTGTAGTGTTCTCCTGCTTCGGCATTGTTGGCTTCCGAAAATTTACGAACCAATTCTTCAAACACATAACCCATCTTAATATTGCTCACTTTTTGTGGGCTAAGGTCTATTTGTGCAAAGTCCTTGATAAGCGTAAAAAGTATTTTCTCTTCTGCCAGTTTGTTGATGTGAGAACGAATACCCGAACGGTCAATAATGGTTTTAATATTGTCTGTATAGCCGTTCAAATAACTGATAAAATTATTCTTCATACTGCTTTCGCCTTCATCAGCCAATGATTGTAAAGTATTGTGAGTGCTAGTATTATTAAACTTGATTGCTTCTAATACTTTGCTGTTCAATATTTGTGTCTGCGTTTCAGCATTCACCTTTGCCAATTGTGTTTCCAATTGTGCTTTTAACTCTTCGGTTTTAGCAATTAAAACACCTTCAATCCTTCGGATAAGCACCATTGGGTAAATAATATCGGGGTACTCAGTCCGTTGGAAAATGTCTCTCAGCACGTCATTGGCGGTATTCCAAATCAGGGCGACTTCACTTGATATTTCGGTGTCTCTTTTCATTAAATCTTTTTTAATTATTTCAGTTGTCTAAGTTACAATTATAG
>Ga0065174_1000290_pt1 | contig 9466 bp, 10 predicted proteins | sample CryBogCBE25Jul08_FD_59216 | JGI IMG/M metagenome (GOLD analysis project Ga0065174, IMG submission 59216) | Freshwater microbial communities from Crystal Bog, Wisconsin, USA - CBE25Jul08 (version 2) (version 2) | ecosystem: Environmental > Aquatic > Freshwater > Lake | place: Crystal Bog... | reverse complement strand
CGGTGAGGCTTGATGCCCTACCATCCATGTTAAAGCCATGGGAGATTAAGAGCCATTTTTTGATTGATTGATTGGTCATATCCAAATTGTAACCAAGTAAATTTTCAATACGAAAGATTCAATTTATCCATTAAGATTCATTGTATGGATGAATTTATATTATTTTGCAAATCTTTTCGTGATGATGTTTTGCGTGTAAAAAAGCTAATTGATTCGATTTGTCAATTTAATACAGACCATATCCCTTTTTATTTATCATTTCCAGAGCAAGATCTAGAGATTTTTCATCAGCATATCGATTTTGAAAGTTTAAAAAATAGATATGCTGGGAAAATCGAAATCATCACAGATGAATCCATTGTCTTATCGCATCCTCAACACCAATTAGAACAATACTATGCGTGCAAAGGATATATTCATCAACAAGTAATTAAGGCTGAAGCTTGGCGACGTATTCCTTGTGAAGCCTATCTTTGTCTTGATTCAGATTCTTTTTTTACTAAAGCATTTTCTAGAAAAAACTTTCTCCACGAAAGCGGAACGCCTTATACAATTCTTCACGATGGTAAAGAATTACTAGATCTAAGTGAGAAACTAGGCTTTCCAAAAGTAAAAGAGTTTTTTCTAAAAGATAGTGCTTTAGTAAAAAATGAATTTGGAAGGATTGGTGATAACTATGACTTTGGTCCAGCCCCTCTTATTTGGTCCTCAAAAGTATGGCAATCACTTGAAAACCAATTTAAAGAGCGTCAAGAATCGATTTGGCAAGCATTTGAACGGGTTCCTCATGAGATCAAATGGTATGGCGAAGCCCTTCTGAGATATCAGGCTATCCAGTTGTACCCGATACTTCCCTTGTTTCATTGCTACCACTATGATTGGCAAGCAAAATATTATCAAAAATATCCAAGCGAAGTGGTCCTCTCAGACCATATCATCGGAGAAGTAGTGCAGTCGTCTTGGGAAGAAAGTCTTCGTCCAAAGTTTGCAAAAAAACCTTGGTATTCAAGAGCATGGAAGAAACTTAAGACATCCATAAAATACGCGACAAAATTTTAATTTCCATTATTTATCAATTTGCATGTCTATAATTTAACTGTTATCTTTTAGAAAAATATCTAAAAGAAACTTATTAGCAAAGCGAATAAGATTGAATAAAGTCCAAATTCTAGTCATCTCCCTGGTGCAATCAACGCAACGTCGAGAAAAAGTAATTCAAGAGTTATCCAAAATTTCTCTTCCATGGCGTTTCTTGGATGCGGTTGATGGCAGAAAACTCCACTACCCTATACCAGAATATCCAGCAAAAAAAGTTAAGAAATTACTTGGATTTGACCTTACGCCCAATGAAATCGGATGCTTTCTTTCACATCGACAAGCCTGGTCTGAATGTTTAAGTCAAAACATTACAACCATCATTTTCGAAGATGATTTTGTTTTGTTGCCACATTTTGAAAATGTCATCGAAACACTCCTGAGTCAAACTGAGAATTGGGGCCTAGTTCGCCTGCAAGCAATAGAAGAATCCAGAAGTCATACAATCCAATCGTTTCCAGAATATTCTTTGGTAAGAAACGATGGTGATCCCTTAGGTGCGACTTCCTATATCGTGCAACCCAAAATTGCCAAAATATTACTTGAACATGCCACCCAAGTCTATGAGCCTTTAGATCATTTCTTGGAACATTATCAAAAACATGACATACCCATGTTGGCCATCAAACCCTACCCCGTTGACATTACACGAGTTGAATCCACTATCGCTGACCGCCCCAATGATCGCAAACCCATCAAAGGGTTTAAGAAAAACATGCGCTCTATAAACCGAAAATTAGATCGGTGGCTATCGAAAGAACCCTGGTTCCCGAAATAATTAAGCGGAAGTTACTTGCGATAAAACATTGCCAAGAAAAGCCTTACAAGGCTCAATACTAGGTCGTGTCATCATCAAAGGCTGATCCGCATAATGCTGCAACTGCGTTGTGTCATGCAAAAGTTCTTTTAAGCCGGCAAACCCCTGACCAATCATCGCTTGCATATTGATCATAGCACGTGGGTTAAAGTCAACGTGGACATTGCTATCCACCCAAGTCAAAGGCAAACATCCTGCTAAAAAGGCTTCAGGAATTTTTTCGGTATAGTAGCCGGGATAGAGGCTATTTTCTGGGCATAAATTAAATGCGTATTGACTCAGGACTTGGAGCTTATCAAAAGGACTCGTGTGATGATTTTTGATGTCGGGGTTGAAGTAAGGCCCATAACCATCAACGGGTATCATTTTTTGCAAAACTTCTAATAGGGTTTTTCTGGGCTCATTCAAATGCGAGGTAATCATCGCCACTTTTCGATCACGCTTTAAAAACTGATCACCCAAAGGACGCATCATCTGATCAATCGATAAGAGTTTACCGAAGCGATGATTACTATTTCCAGTAATCCCTTCATGTGACCAATCCACCATTTCCATCCAATAGGGAAAGCGAAGATGTTGAGGTGATTCGCTAATATCAAAGGATATTGCATAATCCGCCTGAACGAAATCAGGCCGAATATTTTCTCCGGTCTGAAACAGAACTAAAGGCTTCGTTTTTCTAGAACCGAGTAAAGCTTCCAATGTCTGCGCGGGGCTTCTCAGAGGCTTTGGTAACCATCGATAGGCCTTATCTTTTCGGTAAAAAGGTCCATATATCAGCATATCTGCCTGAGAAACCGGTTTCCATGCTATCTCATACCCCAAATCACGTATGATTAGGGGTATCAAGCTAGACCGATAATCATCTGGCAAACCTAAAGCAGCAATATTTAACTTTTTCATAAAAATTTATATGTCCGAATATTCAATCGTTATCACTACTTTTGATAAACGCTTTCAAGAGTGCCTTGTACCTTTAGTGAACGCCATTAAATCACAACGTCCCGATATGGAGATTATTGTAATGGTTAATGGTAGGGCTAATGACCAATTTAATGAAAACTATCGTCGTGAATTATTAGCTTTTCTGAGCACACAAACAAATTGCTTTCCATCGATTTTTACTAATTTTCAGTCTCTAGCAAAAATGTGGAATAGAGGTATTCTTACGGCAAGTCATGATCATGTTCTGGTTGTGAACGATGACATCACGATTGAACAGGATAACGCATCAGGATTTTTTGATTGCCTAGATAAACTGATGAAGAGTGGTCACAATACCTTTAAATTAAATGGTGGTTTTTCACATTTCATGGTTCATAAACCAGAGGTGATACAAGTCGGTTTTTTTGATGAACGACTTCTTGGTATCGGCGAGGAAGATGGTGATTTTACGTGGCGATATTATCAGGTTTTTCAACGTGAGATCCCCTCATTAGATATCCAGTATTTAGTTAATACCGGCTCAGACCAAGTCGATGAAGGCTTTGTAAAAGGAATTCGTCAGTACTCTAAATTCAATCGTGACTTTATCAAGCAGAGTAAATATGAAAGAGCTCTTCTGGGTGGGTATAAAGGGATGTTTGATAATCGCGTAAAAAAGGTCTTGCTAGACGAGAAGCAATATCCTTACGAAGACTTTTATCGCCAAAATAAACATAAAGTCTAATGCGCTAGAGATGAAATTTTTTCAGAACATTTTAAAATCTGTATCACTGAATAAATTTAAGAAAATTTCAGTTGGACATCACATTCTTGTTTATGATCCGAATTTTGATAAGGGCTTGAGAGAATACTATTCTTATATTCTAGATCTCTTCCAAAAAGTATTTCTTGCTCTCCCTCAAGGCGGAGCTCCACTCAAGATCATCTTAGGCATTCCTCAATACCCAAAAAACCCAAAAGAAGTGTATCAATCGATTGATTTCCAAGTAGAACATGTTCTGGTTAAACCTGAGGGTAGAGGTGCTGAAAATGCTCCAATAGGAAAAACAAAAATCATCGATTCAGATGCTTTTTATACCGTGCGGATACAAGATCTTGAACGACTTCTATCAATGGATATGATCATTGACTATAGTCGTCCAAATCTAAAACATATTCAAGATAGTGGTCTTTATCCTGAGTATTTATCCAAAGTGTGTGTGATTTCGCCAACGCTCTACCCAATTCAATCAAGCTCGATTCTCAATAGGCAACGTAGTAAACATACGATTACCTTATTCCGTAATACAGAAGAACCTCGACGAAAACAATTTTTAGATCATCTTAAAAAGTCGAATGTCGTATCTGAGAATGTAAATCATGTTTTTGAAAACCTTAACCGAGTCTATGAAGATACTAAAATCCTGATCAATATGCATCAAACAGGAGAGCATCATACCCTTGAAGAACTCAGAGTTCTCCCCGCCTTACGATGCGGTATCATCGTAGTCTCAGAGGATTCTCCTCTAAAAAAATATTCACGTATCAGTGATTTTATTATTTGGGGAACATTAGAAGAGTTGCCAGAACGTATTAAAGACGTTCAAGACAATTATGAAAGTTACCATCAAAAAATATTTACGTCACATTTTTTTAGGCGGATGGAGCGCTTAGAGAAAAGTAACTTTTTACGCTTGCAAGCAAGCTTAAAGAAACTAAAGTTCTAAGCTTATTTTTTCAAGATGACGAAAGCCATCGAATCTGCATCTGAAAAAATAGCTTCGCCACATTGACACTTCAAATCGCTAAATTGATAGTCAACAGATCCACACTTATGGCAAAAGTCGGGTAAGTTCGATCTCTGATAAAAATGAATTTGATCAATCGACTCAAATAAAAATGCAATGTCTTCTGGACGAAGTATCGACTTTTGAGCGATTTTCTCAATAATCTGAGCATCCACTGCCTTACCAATTCTTTGATAATGCTGAATCGCAAGCAATGCATGGAGAGCATTGCCATGATCAAGTTGTTGAGAGCTTACAAATTTTTGATAGCGCAATTTTTTAAGTAGTTTCCAGAAATGAATAGATTCATTCCACCATGCATGATCTTTGCGTGCTGTTTGAATATCCTCTAGGATATACATACCACCTGAACGCAGTACCTTTAAACCTTCAATCAAGCAAGAAACTTGATGGTGTGGAAAATGAGAACCATCTTCTAGTATCAGATCAAAGTCAGCTTGGTTTAAGAACTTTCTAACTTGTTCTGAATTTCCTTGATCTAACTGCGTGAAATGAAAGCGTTCATCTACTGGCCAATTACTCTGTAGCGTAAGAATATCAGCTCCATAAATTTTTGCATTTGGAAAGCGTTTGAGAAACCACCGAATAGAGTTTCCTTGAAACACTCCAAATTCAGCAATATTCTTGAAACTGCGATCTTGAAAAAACTGTTCATAAAATGGTACGTAGCCATGCCAATACACTTTATCCGAAAGTTCCTGTTGAAGACTGTAGGATGCGTCGTGACTAGATGGATGGTTTGCCATAATCGATTTTAATTTTTTAGTGCTGAATGAAATTCAGTTTCATGAGAAGTATACGAAATAGTTCCATAAAACGTTATCACAAAAATAAGAAGCTCAAAACTTCCTTTTTCACATAATTCAGATGTTAAAAAAGCAAGTGCCATAAAGGGTAATACCCAAGTCCCACTCTTGGCATAATAATTTTGACTCTTAGCGCACTGAAAATACGCTATCAGCATTGCCCCAAATATACATATAAATCCAGGAATACCAAACCCCAAAATAAGATCTAACCAACCACTGTGGGTATGAAACACTTCAGAATCTGGCCATTTTTCTTTAGCTAAGTATTTAAAAGAATCTTGGATTAAGCCATATCCAAGTGGGTAATTAGATATAAGTTTTGATCCTTCTTTGAACCAGGCCGCCCGTTCATAAGTTGTCAGACTGACGTTTACACCTGAAGGATTTTGTAATATGCCTTTATGGCCATCCTTATATTTCCAATTTTCATATTGCTCAGTCTGCCATCCCATATTTAAATCTTGTGCCAAGTACTTCCAAGTTGGATTCTGTTGTACATGATGAGTAAACAAAACAAGGGCTATAAATAAGGGCAATCCCAAGTATAACCACTGTCGATTACTTAACTTTACTTTCAATAGCATAAGATTAAATAGAAAAAATAGAACTGCAATCGCGCTATACATCATTCCATTTTTGCCATTAATCTTATAAAAACTAAATACACTTAATACAATAAAAATTAAAGGTGCAATAAAACTAATTAGTTCTCTTTTTTTATAGAAGGCATCTATTAATAAATACATGCTCCACAATACACAAAATAGCGCTGCAAAGACATATTGATATTTAGAAATATAGGGCACCTGAGCATTGTCAGTAAAGCTAAGATGAAAAAATTCTGGAAAAAAATACTGAGTGGTGAAGAAAAAAAATAGTGGTCCTAGTAAAGAACAATAGAATAAACATAAAATGATTTTCGAATGATTTTTCCTCCGTATGGAAATGCTTAGTCCTATTGCAAAAATAAAACTCAGAAAAGCTCTTTTTTGAATTGATTGTAGTTCGCTTAAGGACAGTGATGGATTCAAACTAATAAAGTAATAATGAATTATTACCCAAATAAAAAATATAATAATTAGAATGTTTGAGAGTGGGATTAAAGGCTTTAAACTATTTTTAAAAAAATAATAAAAACTTAGCGAACAGCCTATAAACAAACAAAAATATTTGATAGTTAGAGTATCAGGTACTATCCAAAAGGTATATAAAAATACAAAAATTACTAAAAATAATATTTCAATACTAAAAGAACTTTTTGAAATGAGATTTGAATTAAGCATTTCGCATAAAGTCTTCATAAGCTATTTTTAATCCAGCCTCTAAATGGACACTGGGGCGCCACCCCATATCCTGCAGACGTTTACTACTCATCCATTTTCTAGGCGTACCATCAGGCTTCGATGGATCAAGCGCTATCTTACCTTTGTACTCAATTACTTTTGCAATCGTTTGTGCGAGCTCTAAGATCGTAATATCTTCCCCATAACCCACATTAATATGGCTGAGCATAGCTTGTGTATTTTGGTCATAAGTTGATTTATCAAGATTCATAACAAAAACACTAGCTTGTGCCATATCATCCACAAACAAAAATTCTCTTTTGGGAGTGCCTGATCCCCAGATTTTTACTTCAGGAAGTTGATTAATTTTCGCCTCATGAAAACGTCGTATTAATCCTGGAATCACATGACTATTATCTGGGTGATAGTTATCCCCTGGTCCATAGAGATTGGTTGGCATGACACTTCGATAATCAATACCATGCGAAGCACCATACTGACGGTTATAGCTTTCGCACAATTTAATCCCCGCTATTTTGGCAATTGCATAAGGCTCATTGGTGGATTCTAATTGTCCAGTTAATAATGCATCTTCGGACATTGGTTGTTCTGCCATCTTAGGATAAATACAACTCGATCCCAAAAAGAGTAATTTCTTCACACCAGCAACAAATGATTGATGAATGATATTAGACTCAATCATCAAATTTTGATAAATAAACTCAGCTGGAAAAGTATTATTTGCGTAGATGCCACCTACTTTAGCAGCGGCCAAATAAACTTGATCAGGGTTTTCTTCTTGAAAAAATTGCTGCACATCGTGTTGATTGCATAAATCAAGTTCAGCATGCGTTCTTGTAATAATATTGTTGTAACCGCTTGTTTGCAACTTCCTAATAATTGCAGAGCCAACCATTCCTCTGTGGCCTGCAACATATATCTTAGGACTTTTCATCGACAATTAATTCTCTTTTCCTAGGTTCACTTGGAAACCGTGTTTCTTTAACAGAGCGTGTTGTTTTGCCTGCTCTAAATCATAAGCAACCATCTCTTGAATCATCTCATCTAAAGTAATTTCTGGTACCCAGCCTAGTTTTTCTTTAGCTTTACTTGGATCACCTAAAAGAGTTTCTACTTCAGTAGGTCTAAAGTATCTTGGATCAATGCGAACAATAACATCACCAAGCCTCACTCCTGGAGACTCATTACCATCTATTTTGGTAACTCGCGCAATCTCTGATACGCCCTCTCCTTCAAATTGCAAAGTAATTCCTAACTGTTTTGCACTTTTTTGAATAAATTCACGAACAGAATATTGAACTCCCGTAGCTATCACAAAATCTTCAGGAAGATCTTGTTGGAGCATCATCCATTGCATACGAACGTAATCTTTTGCATGTCCCCAATCTCGCAATGCATCCATATTACCCATATAAAGGCAGGACTCTAATCCTTGGGCGATATTAGCTAATCCACGGGTAATTTTACGTGTTACAAAAGTTTCTCCTCTACGAGAACTTTCATGATTGAACAAGATTCCATTACACGCATAAATTCCATAAGCTTCACGATAATTAACTGTTATCCAATATGCGTATAACTTTGCTACTGCGTAAGGTGATCTTGGGTAAAAAGGAGTGGTTTCCTTTTGTGGAATTTCTTGAACAAGGCCATAGAGTTCTGAAGTAGAAGCTTGATAAAACCGTGTTTTTTTCTCTAACCCCAAAATTCGTATTGCTTCTAAAATTCGTAGTGTTCCCATCGCATCAACATCTGCAGTGTATTCAGGAGACTCAAAGGAGACTGCAACGTGACTTTGTGCACCCAAATTATAGATTTCGTCTGGCTGTGTCTGCTGGATGATCCTAATTAGATTGGATGAATCACTCAAATCTCCATAATGAAGAACAAAATTTCGGTGATCAATATGTGGGTCTTGGTAAATATGATCAATACGATCTGTATTAAACAAAGATGCGCGACGTTTTATGCCGTGAACTAGATAACCTTTATCTAGTAAAAATTCTGCAAGATAAGAGCCGTCTTGCCCAGTTATTCCAGTAATTAATGCTATTTTTTGTGTAGTCATTAGAATAATTTAACCATTTAAATATATTAAAACTTGATTGCATATTCCCATATTTTACCTTGAGCATCTTTAGCGTTAACAATTGGCTTAATTCCATCAGGTAAATGCCAATCTATATTTAAATATTGATCATTCCAAAAAATGCATTGTTCACTGGATGCATGCCAATAATCGCTTGTTTTATACATAAAATGAGCATCTTCAGACAAAACTACAAAACCATGTGCAAACCCTTGAGGGATATACAATTGTTTATGATTTTCAGCACTTAATTCAACACCAGTCCACTTGCCAAATGTAGGGGAGGTTTGCCTCAAGTCGACTGCAACATCAAAAACTCTTCCCTTTGTTACTCTAACTAATTTTCCCTGAGTATGTGTAGTTTGGTAATGTAAGCCTCGCAAGATAAATTGCTTTGAATAAGAATGATTGTCCTGAACAAAAGGACTTGTAATGCCTGTCTTTTGTGTAAATTCAATTTGATTAAAAGACTCGTAAAACCATCCCCTCTCATCTCCAAATACCTTTGGCTCAATAATTAAGACATCTGGTATTTCAATTGTGGGAGTTACAGTAATTGGCATAAGTTAATTTTTAATTTAATTGTTCTCTATCATTTTGAGCAAATACTGCCCATAAGC
>Ga0065174_1000288_pt1 | contig 9512 bp, 7 predicted proteins | sample CryBogCBE25Jul08_FD_59216 | JGI IMG/M metagenome (GOLD analysis project Ga0065174, IMG submission 59216) | Freshwater microbial communities from Crystal Bog, Wisconsin, USA - CBE25Jul08 (version 2) (version 2) | ecosystem: Environmental > Aquatic > Freshwater > Lake | place: Crystal Bog... | reverse complement strand
CTTTATATACTTTTGCCAGTTTTAATTCCTTTAAGTAGTGCTTATTTTTACATGATAAATGGTCGGTATATCTCAACCGATAATGCGTATGTAAAAGCTGATAAGATTGCCATAAGTTCAGATTTAAGTTATAGGGTGAAAAGAGTTTTCGTTAAGGAAAATCAACAAGTTAAAGCTGGAGATATTTTATTCCAGTTAGAAGACACACCTTTTCGACTCCTTGTCCAAAAGTTGGAAGCTCAGTTAAAAGAAGTTAATAATGATATTGAGGCAAAAAGAGCAACTTTTCATGCAAAAGAAGCAAACATTAAACAGGCTCAAAAAGACGTGCTTTTTCATAAAAGTGAATTTGATCGCCAAACAATCTTAGCTTCCAAAAGAAATACAACTGAAACAAAAAGAGAAGAATCACAAAATAATTATGAAAAAGCCGAGCAGCAGCTTAGACAGCTAAAATATGACTTAGATAATGCATTGGCTGCTTTAAGTGGAAAAGCAGATATTAAAATTGAAGAACATCCTAACTATCTTGAGATTAAAGCTGATTATGAGAAAGCTTGCTTAGATTTAAAAAAGACCTCTGTATACGCACCAAGCAATGGAATTATAACCCAAATGACACTTGTGCCTGGGGATTACGTGACTGTTGGTAATCCTGTTTTCTCCTTAGTATTAACTGACAATATGTGGGTAGAGGCCAATTTAAAAGAAACCGAATTGGCACAGATAAAGCCCGGACAAATGGCACGCGTTGAAATAGATGCTTATCCAAATACCAAATGGCACGCTGTTGTTGAGGGAATTAGCCCAGCGTCAGGTTCAGAATTTTCTATTCTACCGCCTCAAAATGCAACAGGAAATTGGGTGAAAATTGTCCAGCGGATTCCGGTACGACTTCGCTTGAAACCTCTGCAAAATTCTCCGGTTTTAAGGGCCGGACTCAGTGCATCTGTTGACATTGATACTCAGAGTCCTATAGAGAATGAGAAAATAGACCATCCATGAATGGGCAATCCGTTTCATTAAATAAAGTTAAACATCAGGGAATGTTGACCTTAACAGTCATGATTGCAACAGTTATGCAAGTTTTGGATTCAACGATTGCAAATGTTGCATTGCCGCACATGCAGGGTAACTTAGGCGCGACCCAAGATCAAATAACTTGGATTTTAACATCTTATATTCTTTCATCAGCTATTGGTATGACTTTGGCAGGTTTTTTGTCGATGCGATTTGGCAAAAGACAGTTGTTCCTTATTTCAATTTTTGGCTTTACGGTGAGTTCAATGTTATGTGGAATTGCAGATTCACTGAATACTTTGGTACTTTATCGATTATTCCAAGGTTTATTCGGAGCTTCTTTCGTCCCTCTTTCTCAATCTATTTTACTGGATATCTATCCAAAGGAAAAACATGGTTATGCCCTGGCTTTGTGGGGAATGGGTATTATGGTGGGACCTATTATGGGGCCTGTGGTAGGCGGATATTTAACAGATGCATATAGCTGGAGGTGGGTTTTTTTTGTTAATGTTCCAATTGGGATTTTAGCTTTCACAGGGATTTATCTGCTGCTAGATAAGATTAAGTCTATAGAAAAAATGCCTTTCGATTGGAAAGGTTTTATTTTGATAGCGATATTTTTGTCTTGTTTACAAATTGCTTTAGATCGTGGCGAGCAATTGGATTGGTTTGATTCATTAGAGATTAGAGTTGAATTTTCTATTTCAATTTTGTCTCTTGGTTTGTTCATTTCACATATTTTAAAAAAGGAAAACCCCTATCTACGTCTAGACCTATTTATGGACCGGAATTTTGCGATTTGTTTGATTTTAAGTTTTGTTGTTGGGGCTATTTTGCAATCTCCATTGGCATTGATGCCGGATTTTCTTCAGGATTTAATGAATTACCCTGTATTAATGGCTGGTCTTATAACGGCTCCTCGAGGCGTTGGGACGATGATTTCCATGTTTCTTGTTGGAAGATTGATTGGAAAAATCGAAACACGTTTCTTGGTTTTAATCGGCCTTTTAATTCTTTCCTATTCCCTACATCAAATGACCCAATTTAATTTGCTTATGGGGTATGGGCCTATTATTCGGTCAGGCGTTATTATGGGATTTGGACTTGGTTTTATTTTTGTCCCGCTCAGCGCCTTAGCTTTTTCGACTCTTATGCCTGCTTATAGAACAGAAGGTTCTGGGCTTTACAACCTTATTCGTAATATAGGTGGCAGTATTGGTATTTCTCTTTCAACAAATTTTCTGGTTCGAAAAACACAAATGTTTCATGCAACTTTAGGAGAATTTATAAGCCCATATAACAAAACTTTTTTGCTTTCAGGTGTTTCTAATCCGTCCCAGTATAAACAGCAAGATTTTTTGGTGTGGAATAACAAAGTGACACAAGAAGCGACAACTTTAGCTTATTTGAATACCTTTAAAGCGATTATGTTTTTTGCGCTTGTTTCTATGTTTCTGTTGCTCTTTGTTAAAAAGCAAAATAGCCTTTCTCAAGAAACTAAACCCAATATGAGAGACTTGGATTAAGGGCTTTAACCGATTATTTCTTTAGCCGGTTTTTCAATAATCTTGATAGCTACTCCGTACAAAACAGCTAAGGCAAATAAAAAGAAAGCCGGAGCCCATAAAAGACTGCTTATTTTTACTGTCCAAGATGCAATCAGCGGAGTTGTTCCACCCAAAAGGGCAGTACCCAAAGCATAACTGAATCCAAAACCGCTATAACGCCTGTTCGGAGGAAATAATTTTGGTAAAACACAAGACAGAGCTGCTACCTGAAATGCATTACCAAAAATCAAATAGATTTGAATAACTGTTAACGAAGCTACAGAAAGATTTTGATAAGCCCATATGTAAATGGGCAAGGCAGGAATAAGAAACCAAAGCATGCATATTTTCATGATTTTGATTTCGCCAAATCGCGCAATGATGGGGGATGCTAGAAGAATTAAAAGGCCGCCCAAAAGAAACATTGAAAGGTTATTTACAAGAATACCTTCGGTCGAAAATGATAAAAGCTCTCGCCAATCTAGATTTATGTAAATAGTTGCAAGATAGACAGGAACAAAGTTTGCACCGCCTAAAATACAGCATGCAAATAGCTTTTTCTTATCCTTTTTAAAAGAAGCTAACATCGGATTTTGTTCAAGATTATTTTCTTTTTTTAATTGCGTGTAGGATTGACTTTCATCCATTTGAGAACGTAGGTAGGCAATATAAAGACCAATGAGAGCAGCGGAAATAAAAGAGTATCTCCAACTTCCGGAGAAAATGATAGAGGTTGAGAAGAAAAGGCTAACGATGACACCAAAGCTGGCGCCGAAAAAACCGATAGAAGTCAGAATGCAGGTAATGAGCGATTTCTTTTTAATGCCTCTTTGTTCTGCTACATAAATAAGGGCACCTGTGTAATCACCGCCAATTGCAATTCCTTGTAGTAGGCGACAAATGACAAGGAGTATGGGCGCGAGAAGCCCTGCCGAGGAATAGTCAGGCAGAATGCCTATTGTAAAGATGGGGATGGACGTTAAAAGGGATGAAATGGTAAGGGAGGTTTTTCTGCCAAACCTGTCGCCCAGATATCCGAATAAAATTCCCCCAAAGGGACGACCCAAATATCCAGCTGCAAATGCTAAGAAACTTCCTGTGATCGGAGAGATTCCCATTTCTTCGTGAAAAAACAGAGGGGCTAAAATAACAGCAAAATACCCGTAGAGCGTATTATTATAGGCCTCTAGAACAACTCCACCCAATGCCGCCACAATGTTTCTATTCATTTTTGGCCTTTTCTCAAGTGTTTCCTTTTGAGAATTAGAGTTCATAAATATCTCTTATGTCACGCCTTCTGAGAGGCATAATGTAACGTTAGCATTCCATCCACATGAACACCAATAGCATGATAGATCTATTCTTGCTATATATTTTTGAGAGAAAAAACACGAAGAATACATCGTGACATTACCAAGCATAAGAGCTTGCTTTAGGAAATTCCTTTGTCAGAGTTGCGCCTTCTAAAGCCAAATTAAGGTGTTTCAAAAAGCCTGGCAGGCGTTTGAGGATCAAGGAACGGAGTGTATATGAAATACATGAGTACCGCAGACCCCGAAAACAAAGAACCCAGAATTTAAAACACGAGAGGTATAGCACATAAAGATGACGAATTTTATGAATAACGGTTCTGAGTTTTGAAAAAGATATATTGAATAAAAAAAGGACCGCCTAAAAGGCAGTCCCAATTTTCAATTCGGCTTTCGAATGATTAACGATCGCGTGAATAACGATCGGAACCACCACGATGGTCTCCACCGCCACGATAATCTCCACCTCTTGAAGAAGATGAAGAATTTCCGCGGTAACCACCGCCGCCGCCACCGCCACCACTACGATTTTCGCGTGGTTCTTGTGGGCGTGCTTCTGCGACGCTGATTGTGCGCCCCATAATCTCTGAGCCATTTAATTTTTTGATTGCGTCCTGCGCTTCTCCATCACTGGACATTTCAACGAAACCAAAACCTTTGCTGCGGCCTGACCTAAAATCTGTAATAACCTTTGCGGAAACAACAGACCCTACTTCAGCAAAAATGCCTTCTAAAGTTCCATCATCCATTGTAAAGGCTAAATTGCTGACGTATAATTTCTTGTTCATAAGAGCTCCTTAATAATAATCCGTACCGCTGGCATGTGAAGGTCTAGTAACATTCAGTGCAAGGGACTTTAACCACTCTATATTATATAGAACTAAAAGATTAAAAAACAGTAAAAAAGATTGTCAGGGTGAAAAAAATAATGCAGTTATCCCATTTATCTCCAGATACCCAAGAAGAATTGATTGGACATCAAGATGTGTTGAAAAAACTAAGGGCTCTGTATACCGCAGGAAACTTGGCTCCTTGCTGGCTTTTGGTTGGGCAAAGAGGAATTGGGAAAAGGACTTTTGCGTATCAGTTTGCCAAAGAAATTCTAACTTCGAATCCTCAAAATCCAACAGGTTTATCGGAAAATATTGTTAGTCGACAAATAAAAGTAGGTTCGTACCCTAATTTACTGGTTATTGAAAAGGCATTAAATAAAGAAGGCGAGATGGCAAACGAAATTTCAGTTGATGAGGCCAGAAAAGTTTTAGATTTTCTTCATCAATCTGCTGCAATTCCTGGCTGGCGCGTTGTGATTGTTGACGCAGTGGATGAATTAAATAGGGCGGCTGCCAATTCTCTTTTAAAGATTCTAGAGGAACCGCCGCAAAAAACGGTCTTTTTATTGGTTTGTCATTCTTTGGGTCAGGTATTGGCAACCATTCGTTCCCGTTGTCAGCAATTAAATTTTTCGCCTTTAACGTCGCAAGACTTAAATCAAATTGCAACAGAGCCGGTATCTGAAGAACTTGTTTCTTATGTAAAGGGAAGCTTGGGACTTTATTATTCTCTGCTAGAGGCCGGAGGGCTAACCTTTATACAAGTTTTAACCCCAATCATTGATGCGGCTAGAAAAGGGCAGATGAATCCTGTACAAAGGTTTTGTGAAGAAGTTGCTAAAGATCCCAAAAGATATCCATGCTTTTTATGGTTGATTGAACAGTGGGTTTATAAAACGACTTTGAGCGCCAATTCTGATGAAAGAGCCCATTGGGTGTTGGTTTGGGAAAAGCTAACAGCGTTCTTAAAGGGCGCGAAAACAACACATTTGGACAAAACTCAAATAATGCTCTCTTGCTTTTTGATCATCGAAAATCCTAATATTTATTCCTAAAATTGAGAGTGCAGAGTTTCCATAAATGACAAACGAAAAAAACTTTTACATAACAACGCCAATTTATTATGTGAATGATGCGCCGCATATTGGCCATGCCTATACAACTCTGGCGTGCGATACGATGGCAAGGTACAAACGCCTTATGGATTATGATGTAAAATTCGCCACAGGTACTGATGAACATGGGCAAAAGGTTGAAAAGGCGGCAGCTGCGGCTGGTATGGATCCAAAAGATTTTGTAGACAAGGTTTCTCAAACCTTTCGTCATTTAGCCGTCGAGATGCAAATCACCAATGATGATTTTATTAGAACAACGGAACCAAGGCATATTAAGGCTGCGCAGCAATTGTGGGTTGAACTTATTAACCGCGGAGAAATTTATCTGGGTAGCTATGCCGGATGGTATTCCGTTCGTGACGAGGCTTTTTATGCAGAAAGCGAACTGATCGATGGCAAGGCTCCTACCGGTGCTCCTGTTGAATGGGTGGAAGAGCCAAGTTATTTCTTCAAACTTTCAGCCTGGGGAGATAAACTTTTAGAGTTTTATGAAAAACATCCTGACTTTATCCAACCCGAAAGCCGCCGTAACGAAGTGATTAGCTTTGTGAAAAGTGGCCTTAGGGATTTGTCTATTTCAAGGGCAAGCTTTAAATGGGGCGTGCCTGTTCCAAACGACCCTGATCATGTGATGTATGTTTGGCTTGATGCTTTGACTAACTACCTGACCGTGCTTGGTTATCCGGATGCCAATTCTGATGATTTTAAGAAATTCTGGCCTGAATCTGTGCATGTGGTCGGTAAGGATATTCTGCGTTTTCACACCGTTTATTGGCCGGCTTTTTTAATGGCAGCGGGTCTAACACCGCCTAAAAAGATTTTCGCGCATGGTTGGTGGACAAATGAAGGGGTAAAGATTTCCAAATCCTTAGGAAATACCATTGACCCTATTGAATTAATCAATACTTTTGGGGTGGACGCGGTTCGGTATTTCTTGTTGCGTGAAGTTTCCTTTGGTCAAGATGGTGATTTTTCACTATCTGGGCTTATTAATCGCTATAACAGTGATCTCGCTAATTCATATGGCAATTTAGTGCAACGCGTATTGTCATTTATTTATAAGCAATGTGATGGCAAGGTTCCACAGCCAGCAGAGTATACCGCAGAAGATAAAGACTTATTAATCGAGGCTGATGCTTTGCCAGAAATCCTGGAACAAAACATGGAAAATTTTTCTTTTCATAAATATGCAGAGCATATCTGGCAGGTCATTTTCAAAGCAAACCAGTATGTCGACATGCAAAAACCTTGGGGGTTAAAGGCAACCGATCCGAAACGCATGCAGACTATATTATATATTTTAGCAGAAACCATTCGCAAAATTGCTATTTTGACGCAGCCGATTTTACCCATTGCGAGCGAAAAGATTTTGGATCAATTGGCAATGACAAAGAGAGGGTTGGATGTATTTAACCAAGCCTTGCAGCCAGGTACACCGTTACCTGAACCAAAGGGTGTATTCCCACGATTTATCGGGAGTATAACTATGGAAAATGTTAGGGAATTATCAAAGAATATGGCAAAGACAAAATCTATAATAGAGATGGTAGCTAAAAGAGGACTTACATGTACTGAACATCAAATAGACATTAAACAGCGGAAAGTAACTCTCGATGGTATTCTCGAAGCAACTTTTTATCCAAGTATCACTCAGAATATTAATGATTTACAGATTTCTAATGTGCGGCCTTTAGGAGTTGATAATTGTCTTGATGAGGTGCGTGAACAACCATTAATTGAAGATGCTATTTATCTCTTTGCTAAAGCGCTTGAAAGAAGTGAAGGTTGGCCTTCGGAAGATAATTCCTAAGGAACTATAATGCGCCTCGCTCTCTATCAACCAGAAATCCCGCAAAATACCGGTACGTTAATGCGTCTTGGGGCTTGTGTGGGAGTTGGTATTGATATTATTGAACCGTGTGGTTTTATTTGGGATGATGCCAGGCTTAAACGGGCAGGGATGGATTATATGGACCTTGCTAATGTGAAAAGGCATCCTTCGTGGGAGGAGTTTTCTTCTAAAATAGCCCCTTCGCGGCTTATTCTGCTTGATACCAAGGCAACGTTAGATTATTTAGATTTCAAATTCCAACCTTCTGACATTTTAATGGTTGGACAGGAAAGTGATGGTGTTCCTCATGACGTGTTTAACGCCTGTCCGCATCGATTAAAAATTTCAATGTTATCAGGAGTTAGGTCCTTGAATGTTGCAATCGCTGCCTCTATGGTATTAGGCGAAGCGCTTCGTCAAACACGAAAGGGGGCATCTTATGACAGCAACGCAGCAGCAAAAGCAAACCTTATCTGATTGGTTTACCGGTTTACAAAGGCGGATTTGCACAGCTTTGGAAGAAATTGAACAGGAATATCAAGGCAGCGATATCCTGCCAGGCCAATTTCATTTTAAACCCTGGATCCGTGATGAAAATGGTGGCGGAGGGACGATGGGAATTATGAATGGCGCTGTGTTTGAAAAAGCGGGTGTGAATGTTTCAACGGTTTATGGGGAATTCTCACCGGAATTTCAGGCACATATCCCGGGCGCTGCGGAGGATCCACGCTTTTGGGCAAGCGGATTGTCGCTTGTCATTCATCCCATGAACCCTTTTGTGCCGGCAGTGCATATGAACACGCGCCATATTGTCACAACGCGCAGTTGGTTTGGAGGTGGCTCTGATTTAACTCCAACCTTTGAGTTTGAAGCCGACACCAAGGATTTTCACAAAATATTCGAAGAAGCTTGTGACATTCATGACCCTGAGGATTATAAGCGTTTCAAATTGTGGTGTGATGAGTACTTTTTTCTTCCTCATAGAAATGAAGCCAGAGGAGTAGGAGGTATCTTTTATGACAACCTTGACACAGGTGATTTTGACCATGATTTTGAATTTACACGCAATGTTGGCGAGGCTTTTTTAAAGATTTATCCTGAATTGGTCCGTCGTCGTATGAACATGCCATGGACAGCCGAGGATAAACAAAAGCAATATGTGAAACGCGGTCGCTACGTTGAATTTAATTTAATGTATGATAGGGGAACTTTATTTGGCCTGAAGACTGGCGGGAATATTGAGGCGATTTTAATGTCATTGCCACCGATGGCAAGTTGGCCATAGAGACTTTAGAACGGAGATAGCATGACAACTGAAGATTTTTATAATCAAAATGCAGAGGCGTTTTATAATCGCACGATAAGCGTTAGCATGGATCATTTTTATAAAGAGTTTTTGCCTTATATTTCAAAAGGTGGGACAATCCTAGATGCTGGTTGTGGTTCAGGACGGGATGCAAGGTTTTTTGCAGATCAGGGGTATAATGTTATTGCCGCGGATTCATCTATTGAAATGGTTAAATTGTCTAGCCGTTTGCTTGGAAAACCCGTGCTTCATTTATCGTTTGAAGATCTTGATTTTAAAGATGAGTTTGACGGTATATGGGCGAATGCATCTTTGTTGCATGTGGACTCCAAAATATTGCCTAAAATTCTTGAAAAGCTTTGCAAGGCCTTAAAGCCAGACGGGGTCCTGTTTATGTCTTTTAAATATGGTGAAGGGGAATATATAAAAGATGGCCGATATTTTAATGACCATACAGAAACGAGTATTGGTCAAGTGATTAGCTTAATGCCCGAGTTTGAAGAGGTTAAATCCTGGAAATCAGCTGATACCAGGAATAGCTCTGCAGAGT
>Ga0065174_1000279_pt1 | contig 9646 bp, 13 predicted proteins | sample CryBogCBE25Jul08_FD_59216 | JGI IMG/M metagenome (GOLD analysis project Ga0065174, IMG submission 59216) | Freshwater microbial communities from Crystal Bog, Wisconsin, USA - CBE25Jul08 (version 2) (version 2) | ecosystem: Environmental > Aquatic > Freshwater > Lake | place: Crystal Bog... | reverse complement strand
AAAAGTCTTGAAAAGCAAATATTTTTAATAAATTTACGCATTACATATATGGAAAAAAAGAAGTACTACAAAAGCCACTCCATGGACAAACGGGCGAGGGGCTCGGGGTGTTGTCAGTCGGCATATGCTTGTCCAAAAGCTAAGAGATTGAAGATGCAGTTCAATAACTAGTGAGGATCAATTAAAGAAAATTAAAACGAAATGAAGTCATCGATACAGTTAGCAAAAAAGAAAGTTTATGGGATTTGAAAAAGAACTGAATAATGGATGATGCACTTATACCGCATCAACAAGAGACTAACCAAAAAATGGCGCAACATGAAAAGCGGTGCTTTAACACGTGAAGTACTGGAAACATTTCAATGAAAAGTAGTTAAAGTAAAAATGAACAATAAAAATTCAAAAAAACAGAAACAAAATCAAAGATATGGTTGAAAGCTTACAAGTTAGTTTAGATGGGGTTTTAAATCGCATCACCCACCCGTTTTATTTTATGTTGATACTAATAGGGATTAGTTTTTTGGTGGAAGACCTCGCAGCGGCAACAGGCGTTGCATTAGCTTCAGCGGGAAAAATGTCATGGGAAGAATCGTTTTTGGCGGTTTCCTTTGGTATAGCACTAGGAGATTTTTTGCTTTATGGCTTGGGCTTATTATGTAGAAAACAACCGTATTTAAAAAAAAGATATATTGATACAGATAAAAGGTTTATCCCGAACACTAGCAATATGAACCTCTTTGCAAGTGTCTTGATATCTAGGGTCACACCAGGTTTGCGTTTAATAAGTTACGTATTGATGGGGTTTGTGCAGATCTCCTTTAAAAAGTTTTTTATATTCGTCGTGACGGCCGTGTTGCTATGGACATTCAGTTTGTATATAGGCAGCGTTTACCTGGGTAAGGTGATTGCATCGACATTAGGCATTCCTATCGGATTTGCAACACCAATACCACTCCTCATTCTCGCGATCATCAGTTTCATCTTTGCAAACAAATATTCAAAAAGAAAATGTAAATGCAAACTGACTTAAATGATCAGCATCTCAATTTGCCCTTACAAGCCAAAAAAGAGCTTAGTTATTTTGAGTTTTGGCCAGCATGGTTATTTTATTTACCAATCTATCTATACGTTGGTTACTTAATGATCCGCTATAAAAGCTTCTTATTACCTACGGCAGCAAACCCACATCTTGCAGATGGGGCATTTTGTGGCGACTCTAAATCTGAAATCTTCAAGATGATAGATCAGTACCTACCAGAGTTTGCATCACCACATCTTGCCATTCACTGTACAAAAGATAAAACTGCGATCGCTTTGAACGCTCAAGCAGATAGGATATTGGAAATCAGCCGTATAAATCACATTGAATATCCGTTTGTATTAAAACCCGAATATGGGTGTAGGGGATCAGGGGTATGTTTGATTAAAACAAGAAAAGATTTATCAGCGTATCTTCAGTTATTTCCAGGCGGCGAAAAAATAATTATTCACCAACTCATCCCGTACGAGCATGAAGCAGGTGTTTTTTATTGCCGCTTACCTGGTCAGAAAACCGGTCAAATTATATCTTTGACCTTAAAGTATTTTCCGACAGTATGTGGGGACGGAATCAAAACGCTTCAAGAGCTGATCATGGCCAATCCAAGAGCGTCTAGATTAAAACACCTTTATTTTAAAAGACATGAAAAATCGTTACATATCGTTTTAAAAGCAGGAGTTCATTACCCTTTAGTGTTTGCTGGCAATCACAGCAAAGGGACTATTTTTAAAGATGGCCGTCATCTGATTACATCGAAACTAGAAAATACGTTCGACACTATATCAAAAAGACTACCTGAATTTTATTTTGGCAGATTTGATGTTCGGTTCAAAGATTTTAAAAGTCTTGAGGCTGGGGTTGACCTAAAAATTGTTGAAATTAATGGCGCAAGTGCTGAGTCAACCCATATTTGGGATAGTGACTATAGTTTGATCCGGGCATATAAGGATTTATTTAAGCAGTTTGACTATTTATTTAAGATAAGTGCAAATAATACGAACCGGGGCTTTAAAACGCAATCTTGGCGAACATTTTATAAAGCCTACAAACACGATAAAAAACTTTCAACACGATATCCAGGTACCCATTAATGGTAAACATCAAATCGAATCTTCTTTGGGAAATTCTAGATTACACAATCCAAATCATTGATGACTTGGTCAAAATAACAGATTTTTATATTGATCAAAAAAATGCAGATTACCAATATCCTGTTGGCGGGCATATTCGGCACCTCATTGATCATTACAACTCATTATTGAAGAGCACCGATGGAACAGTTAACTATGATCTTAGAGAAAGAGATGTAGAAATAGAAAAGTACCCACAGAAGGCTCAGAAATCGCTCAAAGATTTAATACCATTCATTGAACAAATAAAATGTCAAGACTTAAATCGGCCTTTATTGATCTGCGCCTCAGCAGGAAAGGCAGGCAATTTTGAGTTCAAGGCACAATCGAGTTTCGCACGCGAAATGTTATTTTTGAATAGCCATGCCGTTCATCATTTCGCCATGATCAAGTCGCATTGCGTGTCTTTGGGCATGCAATTGGATGAAAATTTTGGTGTTGCACCATCTACAGTAGCTTATAAAAACACACAATTAAAGGAGTAGATTATGATAAAAAATATAGTTTTTTCAATTTTAGTGCCAATCATTGGTATGATGAATGTTCAAGCAGCATCTCAAATCAATACGCTAAGTGGCGGTTTATTTGAGAAACAAACGGGGATCGCCATTCGTGGGTACGATTCAGTGGCCTACTTTATTTCGCATCGGCCAATTAAGGGTAAAGAGGAATTTAGTACTCAGTATCAAGGCGCAAAATGGCTCTTTAGTTCAAAAGAGAACCTTGACTTATTCCTATCAAATCCTGAGAAATACTCGCCTCAATATGGTGGATACTGTGCTTATGGTGTAGCCGTGGATAATTTGGTAAGCATTGAGCCAGACAAGTTTACGATCAAAAATGGGAAACTTTATTTAAATTTCGACGCATCAGTTCAATCGAAATGGTTGAAAGAGCCTGACAAATACATTAATGATGCGGATCAGAAATTCACCTCTTTACTAAAAAAATAAAAGGAAATGCAATGAACTTTTTTAAAAAAAATTGGACTTGGGTTTTAACTCTTTATATCGGTTTTGTTTTCATTCAGTCACTTTTTTTCAAATTTACTGACTCACCAGAGACGATCTATATTTTTCAAGGAAAGTTAGATCCTTGGGCATCTTCTCTCGGGTTTTCGGGGGTTTTTTCACCGGGAGGTATCTTTTCAGCGAAGATTGTTGGGAGTATGGAGCTTCTGTCTTCAATTCTTGTCATTGTTGGCGCATTTTTTAAGAGTAGAACACCATGGATACAAATTGCTGGAGCCGCACTTGGGCTGGGTGTTATTTCAGGGGCAATCTTCTTTCATTTATTTACCCCACTCGGCATTGCTGTAATCAATGCGGACGGCACGAGTGATGGTGGCGAGTTATTTATGTTGGCTTGTGGCGTTTGGATTTCCTGTGCGTTATTATTGTTAGAAAATCGGCTTGTGTTGGTTGATTTTATGAAATCATTGGGAAATCCGAAAAACAGCTAATAAACAGGTGATGAAATATTTCATTTGCTTTATTTTTTATATGAGTACGGAAATACCTATGGCTTATTCCATGCCACCGAAGCCGATTCATGACCCACAGCTGGTTGAAAAATACAGAGCTTCAAAAGAAGTGAGAGCTAACACAACGTGGAATGTAAGTTACTTAGAATCAGGAGACCCGCAAGGGTCCGTCGTGATTCTAGTACACGGAACTCCAGGCGCTGCTTCGGGTTGGACAGATTTTATTGAAGAACCGAATCCGCATACTCGAGTTATCGCCATAGATCGTCCGGGTTATGGACAAACTCTACCCGCTCAAGTAGAGACGCATTTGCAAGAGCAAGCAAAAGTGGTTGCAGCTTTCTTTCCGCGTGATGGCAGAAAAGTCATTGTTGTTGGGCATTCTTTAGGTGGGCCCATCGCAGCAAAAGTGGCTATTGATTATCCGAATGAAGTGTCTACGCTGATTTTGTTAGCTGTGGCGATGGACCCAGCGTTGGAGAAGGTTCATCCTCTTCAATATGTGGGTAACTTGTTTTGGGTGCGTCCGTTACTGCCCAAGGTAATTGATCACGCCAATCAGGAACTTCTGGGGTTAAAGCAGGAGTTAGAGAAGCTAGAAAATGAATTATTTCAAATAAAATGCAACGTTATTATTGTCCATGGAGATGCTGATCAATTGGTCCCGGTCGAAAATGTTCCCTATATCCAAAAGCACTTGACCAAGGCAAAGTCTATTAGTTTGCATCTAATGGAGAATCAAAATCATTTTCTACCTTGGAATGCACAAAATAAATTAAATGAGGTCATTAGGGAAGCGCTGAATAAAATTAATGATTAAAAGAAATCTTCACACAAGTTCGTTGAAAGAAGATTGATCATGCAGAATAACGACGTTTTGCTTAAGGCAGATGAAGCAGTGACAATAAGGGTGCAGCCCTTGGGGAACGTGTTTGGGCGTTACTTTAAAAATACCGAACAAGCAATCCCTTGCTACGAAAGCGCAGATCGAATTGCGCTTCATACCACGTACTTTGCGCGGAGGAAGGATAGCACTGTTGACTTGCCAGCCCTCAAGAGAGGATTCTTTTGTGGTTCGATGTCTTGAACTACCGAGATTGGGTTCCAACACAACGCCCCGCAAAGAAGCTAGTTGATAACAACGATCCAACCTAAAGCTGGTCTTTCATACACTCTATGTTTTTAGGACGGGTAGTTAACCAAAAAATGGATGTGGTCTTGTTCATCATCGCTCTCTACTCACTCAGACTAGATCAAGGCCAACAGGCACACGACCGCAAAGCATTTGTGGTCAATATGAGATTGCATAGATCTTATGGTTGTGCGGGGAAGGACCGAGTATTTACCATGGGAAATCTCGTTTTACGAGTGAAAGGGCGAGGGCGCATGCCTTAACAAGAGGTCAGAAGTGGCCTTAGTAGCTGGATAACCAGTCAAAAGCAAAACGATAAGGATAGCTTGAAGTGATGATGCTTGGCAGTGCATCGAAGCAGAAACCAGGAAAAAAAGGGCGGGACATAATTGGTATGGGTGAAATCGGCCCTAATCTGGGCCATGATGAAGCACATCCGTCGTGCCAACAACAGGAAAGAATAGGGCAAGAAGGTTTGCTAACACAGCCCCTAGCGCGCGAGAACATGATAGCGGCTTGGAAATGTGTTAAAGCCAACAAGGGTAGTGCAGGAGTTGATGGATTGACGAAGTCCCAGAATATTAAAACCCACTGGTTACGAATACTTCAAGGGCATTTAAACAGAACATATCGGCAACAGGCCATGCGTCATGTTGAAATTCCGAAGCAAAAGGGTGGGATACGGGAATTAGGTATTCCGACGGTTCAGGATCGGCTGATTTAGCAGGCTCAGTTACAAGTTCATCAGCCAATAATTGATCCGACATTCTCTGAATTCAGCGATGGATTTCGCCCTCGCCTGAGGGCGCATGGAGCTGTGCTTAAAGCGCAGTGGTATGTGCAGGATGATTTTCAGGGAGTGGTCGATGTTGACTTGGAGAAGCTCTTTGATCGGGTCAATCACGATATCCTGATTGACAGGCTTGCTAAGCGAATTGCCGACAAGGCCGTTTTGCTTCTGATTCGAGAATACATGCAAAAAGGGATCATAGTGGTTGGTGTAGTCATGGATAGGCCACAAGTAACGATACAAGGCGGTCTACTATCGCCACTCCTGACATGGGCTACTGGATGAAGTGGACCAAGAACTACAAAGGCGAGGATACCGCTCTGCGCGAGATGTCGTTGAAGGCAACGATTACGTGCACAGTCAGAAGGTTGGCGAGCGGGTGCTAGCGTCGCTAAGAAAGTGATGCGCACCACTTCACTTGTTGGAGAATGAGAAGAAAACTGAAGTGGGACCGGTTTATGGCCGCAAGTTCCTTGATTACTGCAAGGTCGGTGGACTAAAGGAACGGTAAAGATTGCCATCGCACCCAAGGCACTCGACACCTTCAAACAACGCATACACTCATCACACGAGGGGTTGGTGGTAGAGGCATGGTTCAGACGCACAGCGAATGAAGGAGTATGTGCCAGGATGGAAGTCATACTTCCATCTGGCGCAAACACACCAAACCTATAAAAATGGAGACTCCTGGACGCGACACCGACTACATGCGATCCAGATAAAGCACTGGCGTACCAGAAACATTGTTTACAGTCGGCTTCGGGCGTTCGGGGCAAATCATGAGCTTGCGGCACAAATCGCAGATGTGACCGGGCTATGGTGGGATTATAGTGAAGCGGACTTGAATCGCACCCTCACCGTCAAATACAACGATGCACTTGGAAGACTCAGACTCACATGACCTCAACTTCTCAAACCGCCTGGTGCGGACCCGGATGCCAGATGGTGTGGCAGGGGGGCGGTAGACCGCCGCCCCCTGTGCAGATCAAACGAGGCGTGTAAGCAACGCTGAAAAAAATTTCTTGGTATGATGATTGGCATGTCTTTAAAGATGTTCATCATACCTGTGACGCCATTTGAGCAAAATTGCTCATTATTGATCTGTTCAGTCACTCGCCAAGCCGCTGTTGTAGATCCTGGCGGAGATCTTGATCGAGTTATCACTGCCATCGACAAGTTAGGCGTACAAATAACGCAGGTTCTAGTAACACACGGCCATGTTGATCATTGTTCGGCTGCCGCAGAGCTAGCTGATAAATTACAGGTGCCAATTTTAGGACCACATCGAGATGATGCTTATTGGATTGAGACATTACCAGAGCAAGCAAAAAGATTTGGATTTAAACACGTTGGTCGAAGCTTTGTGCCTCATCAGTGGCTCGTAGATGGCGATATAGTAACGATCGGTCATCAAACCCTTAAAGTGATTCATTGTCCTGGACATACTCCCGGACATGTGGTTTTTGTTGACCTAGAGTCACGCTTGGCTGCTGTTGGAGACGTACTATTTGCGGGCTCAATTGGACGTACGGATTTCCCGAAGGGAAACCATCAAGATCTGATGAATTCGATTCAGAAAAAACTAATGACACTTGGAGACGATATTACCTTTATTCCCGGTCATGGTCGAACATCAACTTTTGGCTATGAAAAACGACACAATCCCTATTTGATAGATTAAATAAGAGTTTAGGGTTTGATAGCGCCCGTACGATGGGTCCGGTTATAAAGACAACTGGCACAAATCCAGCGCTGTTTACGGTTGCTTGTAGGAATCCAAGTACCACCATCTAAGCGCTTTTCTCTACTGCAAGAAGAACAAAATTTCAAAGATTGGGTTGTTGTTTCAGGAGTGGTAGTTGTCGTTGTACTAATAGTCATGATAAACAGCCTAAGCAACAAAACTACATTTTAACCTAAATTAAAATTACATCGACAATTGCGGACTGAGCACAACGCGAACAGATTCGGCAGTTTTATTACCTTGAAAATCTGTCCACCACTTGTTCTTATAGTCATACAGCTTGCATAATTTAGCTGTCTCAAAGTACCAAGACCAAGAAAAAGCCTGTTTAATAATTCGACCGGGCAACAATTCTTCTAATTTTTCTTGGGCATCTTTGAGCTGATACAAAGGTACACCCATATCCACGTGGTGGGCAGTATGTTCCATAATATGATGCATGGAAGCGCCAAAATGATGATTGAAAGTCAAATGCACCGTTGTGGACACGAATGGTTGGGCACGTAACCATTCTGACTTATTGTCATACCAAGAGACACTTGGGTGAGTATGATGAACATAGACGACCCAGCCGATCATCCCATTCCAAAAAAGGTAGGGAATGACAAAACCACAGAACAAAACGGTAAAGATGGATTGGTTTGTTGTAATGGCGGCAAAACACAATGCCGCAACCCAAAGAACACCAAATGCCGAAACCAATAAATTATCCTTAAGAAACACTTTGCGGGTCGAGGGCATATGTTTTTGATTGGGAAAAAACATTTTATTCCACCAAATTTCTAAAATGTAATATACAACTGGACCCCAACCGCTTCTGTAGAGACGCTCAAGGGCTTGACGTCTAGGCGACATCGCTTGAAATTCTTCTAGACTCGCCGGAGCCCAAACAAAGTCGAAACCTTTTAAATTGGTTTGACCATGGTGAACCACATTATGGCCAACTTCCCAAAGGCTATAAGGGGTCAAAGAGGGAAGAAAAGCAATGCGACCAAGAATTTTGTTTAATTCGCGATGGGGGGTGAAGCTTTGATGACAGGCATCATGCCCCAAAATAAATAACCGACCAATCCAAAAACCTGCAACATTACCTAGAATAATTTTTGCAAATAAATTAGGAATAAAAGCCACACCGGCAATTAAGGCAAGCCAAATAAGGACATCCAACAATAATAAATTAACGGAGATGAAGGTTTGCTTTTCAGCAAAAGGTTCAATCCAAGAACGAATCACTTTCCGGTTTGGTATCGGGAGACCCTCAGGTATTGGTTGAGTCTGGGTTCGTTTATCAATGGTAGGAACAGTGCTCAAATGTGGTGATGTCATTTTTGGAATATTAATTTGAAAAATAATTACTCATTTTATATAGGTTTACCAAAGCTGTCTTGGCAAAGTCATAAAACGTGGAAGCAAGTAGGGAAAAGCCGATAGAAATCAAGAATAAACAAAAATAATTAAAAAGGAACTTGTAGAAACATCACCTTAGAAGCATCACCCAAATTTTTATATCAATAAGTAGCAAAAAAAGGTCCATAGGGTTTTGTATCTGCTGTCATTAGAAACCACTTTTAAATGGATATTTCATTTGATTAAATAATGTAAATTCCTTATTTAGAAAGTGGGAGAGGGTGGTAAAAGCTTACTTTATGGACAATTGGCGATCAAATGGTTAGATGAAAATTTAGATAATAGGATCGGTAGACTTTTGCAGAAAAGATACTGTTTGGATGCTTGCAACCACCATCATTCATGGTGGAGGGTATGAATATCTGAAAATAGTGAGGTCTGAACCTGTGAAAGACAACGAGAATACTTAGGTGATTCAACTAGAGTAGACAAGATCATTATCCCCGAGGCGGGGAAAAGAGCTCAAGAAGATTTGAGAGACATTGTTGTTAAGGAGCACAGGATTGTTGACGTACTTCCTCCCCAAAGCGCCGAGATTCTAAACTCAATGCTAACCGCCCAACCCTACCTCAACATGATTTCGTCTAACATTCGCATCATTAGCTAACACCGCAGGTCCCGCGACTAAAATACGCTTACTCGCATGAATATTTTTGTGATCTTCATGTCCGTAGTCGGAACAAGTCTATTTGCGGATATTCAGCGGTAATTTTTGTCTTAACTGACCACATTTAAAACAGCGTTGGCGTGACGGAAAATACCAGTCAAAAAGCGCCACTTGTCTGTCGAACCAGTCTCCTTTTTATTGCACTTCTCATTTCTTTAACCAGAGCTGGGTTAACGTTTGATTTTTTCAGACGGTGACGTTGAGTATGAATAAATAAAAGCAGCTGAAAAGATAATAAAAGTGGATATAAAAAT
>Ga0065174_1000257_pt1 | contig 9861 bp, 7 predicted proteins | sample CryBogCBE25Jul08_FD_59216 | JGI IMG/M metagenome (GOLD analysis project Ga0065174, IMG submission 59216) | Freshwater microbial communities from Crystal Bog, Wisconsin, USA - CBE25Jul08 (version 2) (version 2) | ecosystem: Environmental > Aquatic > Freshwater > Lake | place: Crystal Bog... | reverse complement strand
ACCCATCTATTTTTGGGGCAGTCTCTGCGGATTGGTTAGAAATTAAAGATGTTTTGATTTTGGCGTGCGGCACGAGTTATTACTCTGCGTGCGTTGCTAAATATTGGCTAGAGTCCATTGCCGGTATTCGAACTCAAGTGGAGATTGCGAGTGAGTATCGGTATCGCGTCTCGGTGCCAAACCCTCAGGCATTGGTAGTCGTTGTTTCACAATCGGGGGAGACAGCAGACACTTTAGCAGCTCTGCGGCAAGCAAAAGCCTTGGGGCATCAACACACATTAGCAATATGTAATGTGGCAACAAGCGCGATGATGCGCGAAACGGTCTGGAAATTTCAGACAAAGGCAGGCACAGAAATTGGTGTTGCATCAACCAAAGCATTTACAACCCAATTGGTTGGACTTTATTTCTTGGCTTTAGCCCTTGCGAAAAAAGAAAACAAACTCTCAAGCGTCCAAGAGCATGAGGAGATTCAACGACTCCGGCATCTACCAGTTGCATTGAATGCGGTTTTGGCGCTCGAGCCGCAAATCATTGCATGGAGTGAGCAGTTTGCGAAATTTAAAAATGCCATCTTTTTAGGTAGGGGGATACATTATCCAATCGCCCTAGAAGGAGCTTTAAAACTAAAAGAGATCTCTTATATCCATGCAGAGGCATACCCAGCTGGGGAACTCAAGCATGGACCTTTAGCATTAATTGATGAAACGATGCCGGTGGTGACCGTCGCACCAAATGATGAGCTCCTAGAAAAACTCAAATCGAATATGCAGGAAGTCCAAGCGCGCAGTGGGCAGTTATATGTATTTGCCGATGTTGATGCACATATCGTTTCGGGTGATGGAATCCATGTCATTCGTTTGCCCGAGAATTACGGTAATTTATCCCCGATATTGCACGTGGCGACTTTGCAGCTCTTGGCGTATCACACGGCGCTGCTATTGGGGACAGACGTCGATAAGCCAAGAAATCTTGCGAAAAGCGTTACGGTGGAGTAGTCGAGTGAAGTTATCCTAGTAGACGGTTATGCCGTATAGTTGCTCACTACTTTTTGATACCTTTCCTTGAGTTCTTCAGGGTTTTTTACACTTAAGCCGAGGTCACGCGCTAGGCCATCTTTCAGACCATAAATCCATCCATGAACTGTGAGGTCTTGATTGCGTATCCAAGCATCTTTTACGATGGTCGTATCACAGACATTCATCACCTGCTCAATGACGTTGAGCTCGCACAAATGATCAAATCGTTGCTCTTCTTTGAGAACGGTACCTAAGTATTGCCCATGTTTTTCATCGACATCGCACACATGCCGTATCCAGTTATCCGCTAAACCAATCCGAAGTTTCTTGAGGGCAGCACCTACACCTGAGCAACCATAATGACCCACCACAATAATATGCTTTACCTTCAATAGATCAACCGCAAACTGAATGACAGATAAGGCATTGAGGTCCGTATGGACGACCACATTTGCAATATTGCGATGAACAAAAATTTCTCCAGGTGCTAAACCAATAATTTGATTTGCTGGTACGCGCGAGTCTGAGCAGCCAATCCACAGATATTCTGGCGACTGCTGTGCCGCAAGCCGTTTGAAGTAATCCGGATCATTTTTAGAAACATGGCTTGCCCAAGCCGCATTGCTATCAAACAAGTGATTGAGGCGGTAGGGATTATTGCTCACGGTCATAGGTATTACTCCAAAATGTTGTGATGAACAAACCGATATTTTGCAGGATATCCAAAATGATCTGGTGTTTTACCATTTTTTAAAAGATCTTGATAACGTTGCCATGTGTGTGGCTCGAAAAAATCCGCATGGTGCTTTAAGAAATATTTTTTGACCCGAACATCTCCTAGCAAAAAAGTGGCATAGGATTCTGGAAAAATATCTTTAGGGCCAACGTGGTACCAAGTCTCCCCAGACATTTCCTCTTCTTCGGTTCTCGCTTGTGGAATCTGACGAATATTGCAATCGGTAAAGTATTCAATCTCATCATAGTCATAAAAAACAACTCGACCATGGCGCGTCACTCCAAAGTTTTTAAAGAGCATATCACCTGGAAAAATATTTGCTGCAATTAATTCTTTAATTGAATTACCATATTCGATCAAGGCGTGTTCAACTTCATCATCTGAACCATTTTGTAACAAGATATTCAAGGGTACCAGTCGGCGTTCAATGTAGAGATGGGAGATCATGATTTCATCTTCACCAAACTCATTCACGCCATACGAAATGAGCGACTTGCAATGTTTTTCAAGTTCTTCGATCAATTCTGGATCGAAACGACTCAGAGGAAACGCAATATGGGAATACTCTAAGGTATCCGCCATTCGGCCAACCCGATCGTGTTGCTTGACTAATAAATACTTCGATTTGATCAATTCACGCGTTGTTTCCTTGGGCGGTGGAAAATAATCTTTAATCATTTTGAAGACGTAGGGATAGCTCGGTAAATCAAATACCAACATAACCAATCCCTTGATACCAGGGGCAATTCGAAATTGATCTGTGGAGTGCTTTAAGTGACTTAAAAAGTCACGATAAAAAAGATTTTTGCCGTGTTTTTGAAGACCAAGTGAAGTATAAATTTCTTGCATTGGCTTACGTGGCATGAGTGTTCTAAGAAAGGTAACATAAGCCGATGGTACTTCCATCTCAACTAAAAAGTAACTGTATGTAAAACTAAATAGAACAATAATTTCATCTTTGTTTAATAAGATGGCATCGACTTCGAGTTGGTTTTCATCATTAAAGTGAAGCGCAATCACCATTGGAATAATCTGATCGGCATTGATAATTCTTCCAACAATAAACGCCATCTTATTTCTGAAAAATAGGGAAGTTAAAACATGGATCTGAAAATTCACACGGATTTCATAGCCATCTAATTTGTCATCAAGGACACGAATCAAATGATCAATATTAGTATCCAAATCTTTAAAGCCAGCCTGCAGTTCAAAACCGGTGATGATATCTAGAAAGGTCTGCTTAAAATCGGTTCGTTCTTTCGGGTAGTAGGCTTTATAGGTCGGATTAAAACGTACCTCATCATTCTCGATATATTCTGTCGAAATCGTTGGACGCAAAAAAAGAAAGTCATTATGAAAATAGCTCTGATTCAATAATTTTGTAATCACAGAATTAAAAAAAGTTTCGGCTAGTTCGGGTTGATGATGGTTGGTCAGCATCCCGATGTAATGGAGTTTGATTTGTTGCCAAATTTCTTTTTCGAGATTGGACGCATCAAACTCTTCATCAAGCTGAGTGACACATTCTCGAACCCGATCATCGTAGTATTCAATACGGCTTTTAATTAACTCACGGATACCAGGCCAGTTTTGCGCTTCAAAGTATGACTTTGCATCACGACTCGCTTCTCGGAAGATCCGATAGTGACGATTAAAACCCTCTACAATGACAGAAGCCATGTCATAAGCAAATTGTGATGAAAGCAGTTTTGGAAAATTTGACATAAAAATAGTTAATTGTTACGAGACGAACCCATGGATGAGATTCATTACCCCTTAGAAGATACTTTACCCCAAACTGGTGAACTCGTAGAAGTTGCCCAAGGGGTGTTTTGGTTGAGAATGCCCTTACCTTTTGCGCTGGATCATATCAATCTCTGGTTGCTCAGAGATACCTTTGAAGGTAAAGAGGGCTGGACAATTGTAGATTGCGGCATTTCGACCCCAGTTATACAAGCCGCATGGGAGAGTATTTTTGCGAACCATTTAAAGGGTTTGCCTATTGTGCGAGTTATTGCCACGCACATGCACCCAGATCATATTGGACTCGCTCATTGGTTGTGTAATACCTGGAAAGTACCATTGTGGATGTCGATGACGGACTTTCTTCTGGCCAAATGGTGGAGTTCCAAAGAGGGTGGGCAAAATTTAGGTTCGGAGGCTGGTGGTGGAGGGGCGGCTGATCATTTCTTTAAACACGGCTTGACGGACGAGAAAGACCTTGAAGTGATACGTGGTCGCTCTAGCTACTTCAGTAATTTGGTGCCCGATGTACCAAAGCAATTTCGACGCTTGATGGATCAGGAAGAACTTCAAATTGGCAATAGAACTTGGCGGGCAATTAGTGGCTTTGGTCACTCCCCTGAACATTTGGCTTTTGCCTGTATTCAGGACAAGTTGATGATTGCGGGGGATATGTTACTGCCTCGAATTTCGACTAACATCAGTGTCCACGACATGGAACCAGATGCCGATCCATTGGGGCAGTTTTTGGACTCTATCGCAAAGTTTGAGTTTTTAGATCCGCTGACCTTGGTCTTGCCCTCGCATGGCAAACCGTTTCAGGGGCTGCATTTTCGCGTTCAGCAGCTCAGGGATCACCATGATGAGCGTCTGAAAGAAACGTGGGATGCGTGTATTCAGCCGCAAACGGCCAAGGATATTCTACCTATTTTGTTTCGCCGTAAATTAGATATGCACCAGATGACATTTGCGATGGGTGAAGCAGTTGCCCATCTGAATTATCTATGGCGCAGAGGCAAACTTAAGCGCGAGGCGGACGAGCGCGGGATTTTGCGGTTTTCGCGCTAGGAGAGCGTTTCGGCTTAGCTTGTCCTGTGGGCTTTTTAGCCGCTGGTTGGGGGGGGTGACTTGATGGGAAAGCTGCCATCATTTGCGTCATGGAGGACGACATATTCTCCATGAGGTCTGCCACCAGTTTACTATTGGCCCCTGCAAAGTCTGCGGGGTTGGAGAAAGGTTTCGCTGTATCGCTCGCTTCAGAAGTCGTTGTCGAGCTTGTTGCTGACTTCATCTGTTCGGCAATGCCGTGAAGTGTGGATAAAGTGGCTTTTTGGACTTCCAATCCTTGAATCGTGCTTTGTAGAATATTCAGGTTTAATGTCAACCAAGACTCCACGCTTTTTAAGTCTCGGATGCGTTTTTCTAATTCTTCCATATCGACAACCGGCATGCCAAAGGCACTCATAGCGTTCATCCCTGGAAATTGAAAGCCCGGCGATTTGCCGTCTGAACCAGACGCAGCGCCCGCCCACATATTTTTCATCATGTCGATACTTTGCTGAAAATCCGGCATTCCATTAAACATAAGCCACCCTCAGTTATTTAGATAATTAAATGTAAAATATATGACTTTAGTAAGTAAATCAACCATTCCAGCGCAAATATTTGAAACAACCATTCATGACAGCCGATGCACGAAGTGTAAAAACCTCGCCTTATACCCGTGGAGCCATATTGCCGGACCTTCTTCGGCAACGTATTTTGATTTTAGATGGAGCCATGGGCACGATGATCCAACAATCCAAGCTCTCTGAAAAAGATTTCCGTGGTAATCGAGTCGATCTGGAAAATCATGCAATAGATGTTAAAGGGAATAATGAATTACTCTCTATTACCAAGCCTGAGTTGATTCTGGAGATACACCGACAATACTTGGCGGCGGGGGCGGATATTCTTGAAACCAATACCTTTGGCGCAACCACCGTCGCTCAAGAAGATTACCATTTGGCTCACCTTGCGCGGGAGATGAATCTGTGTTCGGCAAAATTAGCCAGACAAGCCTGTGATGAATATTCCACGCCAGATAAACCGCGCTTTGTGGCAGGTGCCCTTGGACCTACTCCTAAAACCGCCAGTATCTCCCCGGATGTCAATGATCCAGGTGCGCGCAACGTCGATTTTGAAACCTTACGTCTTGCTTATTATGAGCAGATCGAAGCCCTCGTTGAAGGTGGGGTTGACCTGTTACTTCTGGAAACGGTGTTTGATACGTTAAATGCAAAAGCTGCACTCTTTGCGCTGGATGAATTTTTCGAAAATACCCAACAACGTTTCCCATTGATGATTTCGGGAACGGTGACGGATGCTTCAGGACGTATTTTATCGGGGCAGACCGTCGAAGCTTTTTGGAATAGCCTGCGGCATGCCAAGCCAATGACTTTCGGACTCAATTGTGCTTTGGGCGCAACCTTGATGAAACCGTATATATCGGAATTGGCAAAAATTTGTGACACAGCCATTGCCTGTTACCCGAATGCGGGTTTACCTAATCCGATGAGTGATACCGGCTTTGATGAGACGCCCGAAATCACTTCTTCATTATTAGCCGATTTTTCTAAGGATGGTTTAGTGAATCTTGTTGGCGGTTGCTGTGGTACGACTCCAGAACATATTCGCGCAATAGCGCAAGCAGTCGCGCAATTTCAGCCGCGCCCCTGGCGCTCCAAATGGCAAGCTTACAAAGAAGTTGAGACAGCCGCGGAGTCCTTGGATGAGTAAAGCGCCTGAGATGGACTTATTAAAGCTTTCGGGTTTAGAGGCTTTTAATCTTGAATCGTTTATTCGATTCGTCAATATTGGTGAACGCACCAATGTTACCGGCTCGAAAGCCTTTGCCCGCTTGATCTTAAATAATTTGTATGACGAGGCCTTGCAAGTAGCGCGTCAGCAAGTGGAAAACGGCGCCCAGATTATTGATATCAATATGGATGAGGCGATGCTGGATTCGCAGGCAGCCATGGTGCGTTTTTTGAATTTAATCGCCTCAGAGCCAGACATAGCTCGTGTTCCTGTGATGATTGACTCCTCTAAATGGTCTGTTATTGAAGCAGGATTGCGCTGTGTGCAGGGCAAAGCCATCGTCAATTCGATTTCCCTAAAAGAAGGCATTGAGCCATTTTTTAAACAGGCAAAACTCATTAAACGCTACGGCGCTGCAACGGTTGTGATGGCTTTTGATGAACAAGGTCAAGCAGATAGCTTTGAGCGTAAAACGCAAATCTGTCAACGTTCCTACAATTTGTTAGTGGGTGAATTGGATTTTCCACCAGAAGATATTATTTTTGACCCCAATATTTTTGCGATCGCAACCGGGATTGAAGAGCACGACAATTATGCGGTCGATTTTATTGAGGCAACACGCTGGATTAAGCAGCATTTACCGGGCGCAAAAATTAGTGGTGGCGTCTCCAATGTAAGCTTCTCATTTCGGGGGAATGATGCCGTCAGAGAGGCAATCCATACGGTTTTTTTATACCATGCGATTGAAGCAGGCATGGATATGGGGATTGTCAATGCGGGTCAGCTTGGGGTCTATGCTGATTTAGACCCTGAATTACGGGAGCGGGTTGAAGACGTTGTTTTGAATCGTTTTAAAGAAAAAGAAGGCAAGACTCCAACCGAACGTTTGCTCGATATTGCCGACAATTACAAAGGTGGGGGTGTCAAACAGGCGGAAACTCTCGCTTGGCGAGAGCTCAATGTGCGCGCGCGCCTGTCGCATGCCTTAGTCCACGGGATCACCAATTTTATTGTCGATGACACCGAAGAAATCCGCCAAGAACTTGCCGACCATGGTGGTAGGCCGATTGAGGTGATTGAAGGCCCGCTCATGGATGGCATGAATGTCGTAGGCGAATTGTTTGGTGCAGGAAAGATGTTTTTACCGCAAGTGGTAAAAAGTGCCCGAGTCATGAAACAAGCTGTCGCCCATTTGATACCCTACATCGAAGAAGAGAAAAAACTCTTTGAATCCCAAGGCCGTGACGTACGCTCAAAAGGAAAAATCATCATGGCAACCGTCAAAGGTGATGTTCATGATATCGGTAAGAATATCGTTACAGTGGTTTTGCAGTGTAACAATTTTAATGTCGTGAATATGGGAGTGATGGTCCCTTGTAGTCAAATTTTAGAAAAGGCTAGAGCAGAAAAAGCCGACATCATTGGTTTATCTGGATTGATTACACCTTCCCTAGAAGAGATGACTTATGTTGCGCAAGAAATGCAGAAAGACGACTATTTTCGCTCACGGCAAATACCTTTAATGATTGGTGGCGCCACCACTTCTCGGGTGCATACTGCCGTGAAAATTGCTCCGCATTACGACGGACCTGTGATTTATGTACCCGATGCGTCACGTTCTGTATCGGTTGCTTCGAGCCTTTTATCTGACGAATCCGCCACGAGTTATCTCGCCGGCATTAAAGAAGACTATGCACGCGTGCGACAACAGCATGCCAATAAAAAAGCTACACCACTGATCACGCTCGACCAGGCACGTAAAAATGCAGAAGTGTTGGATTGGTCGCGTTTTGATGTTGCGCCCCCCAAATTTACTGGAAGGCGGATCTTTAAAAACTTTGATTTGGCAGAAATTGCTAAATTCATTGACTGGACGCCATTTTTTCAAACTTGGGATTTGGCAGGAAAGTTTCCAAATATCTTAGATGATGAAGTCGTTGGTGATGCGGCTACGAAAGTCCATGCAGATGGTCGCAAAATGTTAGAACGCGTCATTCAGGGGCGTTGGATTCAAGCAAATGCGGTCATTGGTTTATATCCAGCCAATAGTATGGGTGATGATATTGTGCTGTTCACCGACGAATCACGTACACAGCCCTTACTGACTTGGAACTGCTTACGCCAGCAAACCGATCGCCCTGTGGTGGATGGGGTCAAACGTCCGAATCGTTGCTTGGCAGATTATGTTGCACCAAGTAATATGTCTATCAAGGATTATGTAGGGATGTTTGCTGTAACGACAGGTCATGGGGTGGATAAAAAGGTTCTTGAGTTTCAGAATGAACACGACGATTATGCGGCGATCATGCTCAAAGCGATTGCGGATCGTTTGGCAGAAGCTTTTGCAGAGTGTTTACATTACCGTGTTCGGACGGATTTATGGGGGTATTTAGCTAACGAGAATTTATCGAATGATGAACTGATTGCGGAACAGTATCAAGGGATTCGTCCTGCCCCTGGCTATCCAGCCTGTCCAGAGCATACGGTGAAATTAAAGATGTTCGATGTTTTACAAGCCGCTGATATTGACATGGAATTGACGGAATCTTTAGCAATGAATCCCGCCTCAAGTGTTTCAGGTTTTTATTTAGCCAATCCAAGTGCGCAGTATTTTAATGTTGGGCCGATTGGCTTAGATCAAGTGAACGATTTAGCAAATCGCAGCGGGCGAAGTTCTGAAGACGTTGCCAAAGCCTTGTCTAGCAACTTCGAAAGTAATTAATAACCCCACACTACTGGGTCTTGCTTTTTCAAAGCAGAACGCAGGAGCGCCAAGAATGGAAAAGCCCGCTGACCTAAGCGGTCCACTTGCGGGCCATCCTGATTTGCTTGCGAACGCAGTTCGACATCTTGCTCGATCGCCTCTTCTAGACACGCAATTAGTCCTGGAAGTTGTTCTACGAGTAAAATACCTTCTTTAGTCAGCTCACGATGCATCACTTTAAAAATACGTTCAGACAAGTCCTGTAGCATGAGACAATCGGGAGAATTTTTGGAATGAAATCGATAGAGCATGGCTTGAGCATACTCCACCTTTAAGATCCTTGTCATGCTTCCAGATACTCAGCGCCACATCAAGCAACTTTTTAGCCAAGCATTGACTACCATTGGCAAAGCACGTAATCAAGTCCTGCAGGATTTGCCAACCCCACGTTTAGACAGTCCTAAAGTGGCAGAACATGGTGATCTTGCTTGCAATCTAGCGATGCAAGTTGCCAAAGGCTGGGGGATGAACCCTCGAGACCTTGCCATGCAATTGATTGAAGAAATACAGCAACTTCCGCAAACAAAGCAATGGATTGCTTCAATCGAAATTGCCGGACCTGGTTTTATGAATATGCGCCTGACGCAAAGCGCGAAAGCGCAGGTTGTTACGCAAATTTTGGAGCAAAAAGAGCAGTTTGGGAGAGTCCAACAACATGGTGCACAGGTTTTATTGGAATTTGTATCGGCCAATCCAACGGGGCCTTTGCATGTCGGACATGGTCGGCAAGGGGTGTTGGGTGATGTTCTGGCCCGGTTACTTGAATCTCAGGGGCGAAATGTATACAGGGAGTTTTACTA
>Ga0065174_1000255_pt1 | contig 9878 bp, 8 predicted proteins | sample CryBogCBE25Jul08_FD_59216 | JGI IMG/M metagenome (GOLD analysis project Ga0065174, IMG submission 59216) | Freshwater microbial communities from Crystal Bog, Wisconsin, USA - CBE25Jul08 (version 2) (version 2) | ecosystem: Environmental > Aquatic > Freshwater > Lake | place: Crystal Bog... | reverse complement strand
AGCAAAAACTACACAATCCCTCCTAGGCGTTTCTTCATCGAATTGGTGGTCAAAAATCGGCAAACCGGATCAACATTTTTTACTTTTTTTAGGGTTCGGTCCAACGCTAGTAACGATGTTCATCGGCGCTGCTTTTAATGAAAGAGTAGATGCAAAGTGGGCGGTTACTTTTTTTATAATGATTGGTTTTATAGGGTTGGTGTTTGCAAATGACGCGATCGATTTGCGTTTACTCTTAAAAAGAGTGTTGTACGGACATCTGGTTGTTGCAATGTTTTATGGCGTCATTACAGGTCCAGTTGCTGATCGCTTCGGATATAGAGGTCGTGCAAATTTTCCCAGTCAGGCATTGGCTCAAGTTATGCAAGAGCGCTGGAATGATCATCCGGAACTGACAGGGGGTAAACCAATCCGATTAGTCGTTGGGGATACTTGGATTATTGGTAATGTGATTATTCATGATGATAAGGATATGGGGCGTAGGATCGTTCCTTGGATAGAGGGTAGCGATTTGCTTTCCCCATGGCTCAAGCCGACAGATAAAGAACAAACTGCTTTGATTATGATTGATTACTCGCCCAAACCGATTGGCTGGAAATTTAGGGCTGGTCATCCACCCTCAACTGTTGTAAAAGAAATGTTCGATCGCGCACCGGTCAAAGGAGTGGAGTCTATCCCTTGGACGCGAGGTGGGCAACCCTTAGAGGTGCAATGGGCAATTTTGCCCTATTCGAGCCCATGAAAATTGTCTTTGCGGGAACCCCAGAGTTTGCGGTGATTATATTAGAGGCCCTACTGCCAACGACGCACGTCATTCAAGCGGTGATGACCCAACCGGATCGCCCATCAGGACGGGGTTTAAAGCTTCAAGCGAGCTTGGTTAAACAAGTGGCAATCCGTGAAAAAATACCGGTATTTCAGCCGACCTCGTTAAGATTAGATGGGAAGTTCGCTCAGGAGGCATACAAATTTCGTGAACAGATCGAAAGCTTGGATTTTGACGTAATGATAGTTGCCGCTTATGGTTTAATTTTGCCGAAATGGCTTTTAGATCTAGTAGAGACAAAAAATCCGCTAGGTTGTATCAATGTACATGCCTCTTTGTTACCCCGTTGGCGCGGAGCGGCGCCTATTCATCGCGCAATCTGGTCTGGGGACGAAATGACTGGCACCTGTATTATGCAAATGGCTCAAGGGCTTGATACAGGGCCTGTCATCAAACAAGAAACAATGGCGATTCAGAGTTTAGATACGACGGCGACATTGCATGATCGCTTAGCGTTGCAAGGTGCTCGCATTTTGACGGAAGTACTCGATCAATTAAGCAAGGGGGAAGTTCCAAAAACAACGCCTCAAGTAGAACATGGCGTGACTTATGCTGAAAAAATCCGCAAAGAAGAAGCAAGAATCAATTGGCAATCTTCGGCATTAATGATTGATCGACAAATAAGAGCGCTCAACCCATCACCCGTTGCAAGTACAACGTATCAGGGGGAGATCTATAAAATCTGGTTATCGGAAAACCTGACGGACAACTGGCCGGTGGAAAAGTCCTACGCGCCTGGACAAATTATCGAAATCAATGAACTAGGTATTTGTGTTGCAGGAATATCCGGCGTGGTTCGCCTCTTGGAGATACAAAAAGCAGGTGGGAAAAAAATGAGTGCCGGTACTTTAGCAAATAGCTTGCAACTCAAGGAAGGTGGCTTTTTCGAATGAACTTGCAAAAAAAGCGGCGCGTAAATGCCTAAAGAAAAAACGTCTTCACTCAACCCAAAGGGTATAGGCAGCAATTTGTGCGAAGCAATCTGCCTGTCTGCACAACTCTTAAAACAAGTTCGAACTGGCATTTCTTTGACAGCAGCCCTTGCCCAGGTGCCTGCAGATCATCGTTCAGCAGTGCAAAGTCTCACGTTTGATGCACTGCGTTTTAAACCGAAAATTTTGCAAGCTTTACAAGCTTTTTTGCATAAAAGCCCTGATATCGAGGTAGAGGATCTTTTGGTGATTGCGGTTGCAACATTATTTGCAGAGTCAGGCAATCACTACGCCCCCCACACCCTTGTTAACGAAGTAGTTAAAGCGGCGGATAAGAATCTACAAACGCGGCATGCAAAAGGCATGCTAAATGCAGTATTACGACGGATCATTGAAAATCCAGCAGCGCTGAACATCTCAGTTCAAGACGCACAGTACCCATCTTGGTGGGTGAAATACTTAAAAAAATCCTATCCAGTGAATTTTTCAGAGGTTTTAGAAACAAATCTCATGCCGGCAAAAATGTTCTTAAGGGTTAACCCTCGTAAGACGACGGTAGAGCACTATCTGGAAAAGTTAAGAGAAGCAGAGATTGATACTTTAGAAATTCCAATGGAGTGGCAACAATTAGCGCCAAACGCCGTTGCACTGGCACATTCCTTACCTGTTAAAAAATTACCGGGGTTTGACGAAGGTTTAGTAAGTGTGCAGGATCTGGGCGCACAAATAGCAGTCCACTTGGTCGCGCCTAGTACTGATCAGCGAATTTTAGATGCCTGTGCGGCTCCAGGCGGAAAAGCCTCACAAATGTTGGAGTTGGCAGATATTTCTTTGGATGTTTTAGAAATCAGTGAAGAGCGAATGGAGCGTGTGCAAGAGAGTTTAGATCGACTGAATTTGCACGCCAACTTGATAATCGGCGATGCAGCAAAGCCAAACGCTTGGTTTGGTGGTGAATTGTATGACTCGATCTTGGCAGATGTCCCCTGCTCTGCCACGGGAATTATTCGGCGACATCCTGATATCCTTTACTTGAGAAAAGCGGAGGATATTGGGAAGTTACAAAAAATGCAACGAGAAATTGTCAGTCAGTTATGGACTTTGCTCAAGCCTGGGGGGCGGTTGATCTTTGTGACATGTTCAATTCTGCCACAGGAGGGTGAGGATCAATATGCTTGGTTTTCTAAAAATCTCGAGAATGCGGTAGCATTACCAAGTCTAGGGCAACTCTTACCAAGTAAATGGCATGACGGGTTTTATTATGGCGTCTTACAAAAACTCTAATGAAAAAAATTAAGCAGCTTGCGCGCATCTTTGTATGGGTGTCTTTATTGAGTTTTTCAAGTCTGTCTTTGGCAGATGGTATTAGCCTGCGCCAATTGCAGTTTGAGCAAGCAGAGCAAAGCTGGGTCGTGAATGCGTCTTACACCATCGATTTACCAGCTGATTTAAGTGAGGCGGTAAAAAAAGGCATTACTTTCCACTTCATAACCGAACTCAATGTCACACGTGGGCGGTGGTATTGGTTTGAAGAAAAGCCGATTACAGCGATTAAAAGCATTAAGTTATCGTACCAACCTTTAACCCAAGTTTATCGGGTCAGTGTTGGCGGCCTTACCCTCTCTGCGACTACCCTTGAAGAGGCCCTCCTTCAAGTCGGTGCAATTGCTGGGTGGCAAGTAGCAGAAGTTGCTGCGCTTGATCCTTCAAGTGATTATGACGGGGCAATACGAATGCGTCTGGATTTGTCGCAACTTCCCAAGCCATTTCAGATTAATGCGCTGAATGCCCGTGAATGGAATTTGTCAAGCGGCTGGAGTACTTTTGTCATTCCTCGCCGCAACCGTCATTCGGGAAAATAATGCAAGATATCAATCCATCATTCTCGGACAAAATGCTGAAAGGTCGCTACGGGATTAAAAAAGAATTAATGGTATTTTTGTCTGTTGTTTTTATTCTTGGAATGTTACTCATTGGATTATTAATTGCAATTAGTGCTGATGGACTATTTCTTAGCAAATACGTTGTTTGGATCTACACCATCAATCTTGCAGTTGGCCTCCTCTTACTTCTCTTGATACTGGGATTAGGGGTTATATTAACGATTCGATGGCAACAGGGTTACTTTGGAACCAAGCTCATTGCCAAACTTGCCATGATATTTGGGCTAGTAGGTGTTTTGCCCGGGGCCATTTTGTATTCGGTTTCTTTACAGTTTGTTGGTAGAAGTATTGAGAGTTGGTTTGACGTGAATGTTGAGTCCGCTTTAACTGCAGGTTTGCAATTAGGACGGTCCTCTTTTGAAATTACCCAAAATGAATTCCTAGAAAAAAGCCAAAATGTTGTTGCGAAGCATGGGATTAATAGTCACAACAGAAACGATTTAAAACGCTTTTGTGAACTGTTGGATGCCGATCAAATTGCGATTATCAAAAAGGCGGAGCAAGTCGTCACACAATCAATCAGATGTAAGCTACAGGAGATCCAAGCAGCTACCTTGTCGCAATTACAACTAAGTGAACTTGAAGAGAACGGTAAAACGTCATCGATTCAAGATGTCAGCAATACATCAGAAAATGAGTCGTATGAGCTAACTGCATGGATTCGGCTGTCGAATCAAGACATGATGCGGATTACCAAAATACTTGATCCGAACTTGGTCAGTAATGCCCAGCTCGTTCAAAAAGCGTATGGCGATTACCAAGAAAAATCCTTAAGTCGATTGGGATTAAAAAAAATGTACATCGGATCTCTCACCTTAACGATGTTCCTCGCACTATTCATCGCAATTTTTTTGGCTTTGATTCTTGGGCGTCAATTGGCCCGTCCCCTACTAATGCTTCTACGCGGCACTCAAGCGGTAGCGCAAGGGGATTTGTCACCGAAACCACAAATGGAAACTCCAGATGAATTAGGGATGTTAACTCGGCAGTTTAATAACATGACAAAACAGCTATCGGATGCTAGAACTTCACTTCAGGAATCAAAAGAGTTTTCCGAGTCAGTTCTTGCAAACCTAACCGCAGGTGTATGTGTACTTGATACAGAATATCGTTTACTGATTGCCAACGAAGGTGCTAAAAGAATTTTAGAAAAAGACTTACTACAAATCATTGGCAAACCCCTGAGCTCTTTTCCTGAACTGAGTCACTTTGAAAAAACAATCCGCGAATCTTTTAAATCAAGTCAGGTATCGATTGGTTCCGAGGAACAAGTAACTAATCTGATGCATCCAGCATCGCATAATGAGGGGTCGTGGCAACGTCAAATTTACTTGTATGCAAACCAAGAAGAAAAAGAAAATGAGTCGCCTATTTTGTTGGCACGTGGTACTGAGCTTGCAGGCAAACAGTATATTATTGTTTTTGATGATATTACAGAAGTGATTGCCGCCCAGAGGTCCATCGCATGGGGGGAAGTTGCTCAACGTCTTGCCCATGAGATCAAGAATCCACTCACTCCTATACAGTTATCCGCAGAACGTATTCATCAAAAACTCTCTGGAAAAATGTCTGAGGAGCTTGAGGAGGTGATGACTAAGGGTACAAATACGATTATTACCCAAGTTCAGGCAATGAAAACAATGGTGAACAACTTTCGTGATTTTGGAAAAAAACCATCTCCAAATATGCAAATGATCCATTTAAACGAATTAATTACCGAAATTTTAGGCTTATATGAAGGAACACATATTGAATTAAAGTTAGATCAAACTATCCCGGATATTTGGGGGGATGCAACCCAGTTAAGACAGGTCATGCATAATATACTGCAAAATGCGATTGACGCAGCGACAGAAATCCATTCTGATCCAGAAATTCAAATTCGCACAGAAACGGTGAATTTCGTAAGCGCAACTCATCATGCAGAAAAGCTTGTACGCCTGTCTGTTGCCGATAACGGACCAGGATTTTCACCGCGGATCCTGACACGCGCCTTTGAGCCATACGTGACCTCTAAGGTAAAAGGGACTGGGCTTGGTTTAGCTGTAGTGAAAAAGATCATCGATGAGCACGGGGCACGTATCGAGCTAAAAAATCGCATGACCGAGCAAGTTATTCGGGGCGCACGTATTTCAGTATTATTTGAGCGTTTGGCGGAAAAAGTAACTGAGTCGGATGATTTATAAATATTAATAAGGCAGAAAAGATGGCAAATATACTGGTAGTGGATGATGAAATGGGAATCCGTGAGTTGCTCAATGAAATTTTGAGTGACGAAGGACACGTTGTCTATTCTGCTGAAAATGCACAACAAGCGAGAACGGTTCGAGATCAACTACAACCCGATTTAGTCCTGCTGGATATCTGGATGCCCGATACAGATGGGGTGACTTTATTAAAAGAGTGGGCTAAAGATGATAAGTTAACAATGCCCGTCATTATGATGTCAGGTCATGCAACAATAGATACTGCTGTTGAAGCAACTCGGATAGGCGCTTGTAACTTTTTGGAAAAACCAATCGCCTTACAAAAATTATTGAAAACCGTCAGTCAAGCTCTTGAACGTACTTTACCAAAAGCGGTAGTCAATGAACAAGCCAGTTCTATCAAAGAGTATGCAGTACACTCTTTGTTTTCTAAAGAGGGTTCATTAGCTGGTTCTGTCTTGCTACAACAGACGGATTCCTTATCTAGCAAACCTGGGCCACAGGAGCTTTTTTCTGGTCACTTTGATTTGCCGCTACGAGAGGCAAGAGATATTTTTGAAAAAGCATATTTTGAACATCATCTGAAGTTAACCGGTGGAAGTATGACCCGTGTATCAGAGCAGACCGGTCTTGAAAGAACCCATTTGTACCGAAAATTAAAGGCGCTTGGTATTGATGTCCGCAAGATTGGCAACAGTACTACATAAAGGGTGAGAAATTAAACGCTTAATGGAGCGTGTAATTTATGGGATAGCGGCTAGCTAATTGAAGGCAACTAAGCCCATCAAAGGAAACTTTCTAATTCTTTGAGTCTTTTTATTGCTAAGGCGGATGGGGTGAGTGTCTTCATCCGCATATCAATTTTGTCTGTGTGAATATCGACCAACTTCTTCTCGATCAATAGCTTCAAATTTTTGTAGAGAGTCGCTTGAGAGCCCACCTCACTTAGATAAATAATTTCCATTACCCTGCATTCGGATTGGTGCATTGCCTTTTCACAGATGTAGTTGAGCAAGATCGCTTGAGATTCGGTAATTTTATACTTTCTATTGATCTCGAGAAAGTGACGCAACACATTAATACACTTAAACTTATTCATATTCAAATTATGTTCTTATAAACCAAATTTGAAAAGAAATAACTAAATTAAAAAATATACATTCTTTTATAAACAAACCGAGAATAATGTTCATATTTCTATTATTTTCATATGGTCTAGATGAGAAAAGAAATAATAAAATTAAAATAATGATGATAATTTTTATGGGTATTGAATAGGATTAAAAAGAAATCAAATAGACGCTTATCTTGAATTAATGACTTGACATTCTGAGGAGAAAATATCGAGTTGAAAATTTGGAAAAAATAGAGGAAAAATTGCATTTTAACCACGCATTTCCTCTTCGAAGCTTGATTTAATACTCAACGTAACGTTGAATTCAAAAAAATCGAAAGAGAAAAAGATGCTATTCCAAAAGCTAAAGAGGTGACTTTCAGTGGTTGAATCATTGAATGGCGTTAAAAAACATTTGGCCAAAAACAGTACATTAATTAGGTGTATCAACAAATGGGTTGTTTAATCGAATTAGCCCAGAAAGCAACGACATATCTTAGTGATAGGGAAGTCGTTATTGATTTAATATATGATTAGATCTTCTAATTAATATAATCAAAAAAATGTCTCATAGCCAAGATCAAGCTACACACAATGACGCAGGTGAAATTGTTCTCAAAGAGATCATTCTGTTTGTCGGCAAGTACTCTAAAAAAATTCTATCACTTGGCATAGTTGGATTAGCATTGGGCTTAGTAGCTTGCGTCCTTTTTGGAAAATATACAGCAACAATTACCATGTTAAATAATGGCGGGATCGATCTGCCAACGATTAAGTTCCTACAAACGGCACTACCTAAAATTGAAGAAGAAAACCAATTACAACAAACAAATGAAGAGAATAAGTTTTTGGCATACCAACCACTTTGGGAAAAATCAATTAAGATAAATGTGCTCATTAAAAAGTCCGATAGTAAAGATTTGCTTGATCCAAGTGCTTTAAATAGTGCAGGATCAAAAATTTCCACAATTGAATTTATCTCTAGATGTGCTACAACGGAGTGTGCCTTACAAAAGGTCGAGAAAATAAAAAATTTCTATTTTCTAGGATCCACATTTATTTCCCTTCGCGACATCGTAAGGAATTATGAGCTTCGGACAATAAACACAGAAAATCAAAATCAAAAAAAGATTGCAAGCGCGATGGTTGAGTTGGACTATCTCCAAAATAGAATTAAAAATTTAACAACTTTAAAAAACCAATACCCATTTACTGCCTATCAAGGAGGGCAAGTACTTGATGCGAAGGACAGCGGAGCAAAATATTTGCCGATCACTACCCAAATTGTTGCCGCAACTACAGATTTAAACAATATACAAGAATCTTTGGGGAGATTTAAAGACGAGCTCATCAAAAGTTCAATTTTTAAAGAGTTTGTAGAAAAAGCTAAACCAATAATGGAAGCTAAAAGAAATAACCAGCACCTAGCTGAAGATTTATTAACTCTTTGCAATCAACTGGATCAATCAGTGACAAACCCTATTTCTCGGATTGCTCTAGAAGAAATAAAGATAGATCTTAGTGGTGTCATCACTAATAAAGAATACGGACTGAGGCAAATTGGAGAAATCGTAAGTACTCCTCCCGCATACCCTATGTTTATGTCGTTAGGTTTATTCATTGGAATAGTGTGTGGTTTAATCTGGTCATTTTTTTTAAATGAAAGTAAAAAGTAAGAAAGTACTTCATATGCTTTTTACAAATTGGGAGTGTAGTTTGAATAAAAATTATTGGCCAACAATAAGGAAGAAGATTCGGTGGGTAAGCAAAGAAGGGTATGCCGATTTATATTATTTTTTGACGGCGCATCAAGATGATTAAAAAAACGCTTATCCTCTTCCTGTTTATTCCTCTTCTTCAAACAGCGTTTGCTCAAAAACAACAACTTTCTCCTAAAATACAATTTGATTATGAGTTGAGCTTAAAAGTTGACTTTAAACAACGAGAGGCAATTCTTAAAAAAAATGGTGAAGAATTAGGCGTCTATGAAAAAGCCTTGAGTATGGTTTCAGGCTCAGTTCATGCGGCAGACATTACGGATATTGTAGAAATCGGAACAATAAATTACCAAATTAATTCCATCGGAACACTCAACTCAACACTGAATTTTGCATTACAGGGACAAAAATTGATAAGACAGTCTTCTGGTAATGTCACAAAAAATGGGCTATCGACACTCAATTACTCTGAAAAAAGAGGAAATACAGAGTTGTTAACAGCTAAGTTAAATAGTAAAACTCGACAGGTGGCTTTTGAAAGTGGCTCAACAAAAACAGGCTATGAAACGCTAAATGGAAACATGTTGGATTTATTGAGTGTGATGTATAACTTTATAGGCCAAAAAACGATCGCAAAACAATCGACTTATTTGATTACTGACTCAAAGTCAATAAAACGCTACACCCTGAATAAGGCTGAATTATGGGATTTCCCTTTTAATGGTAATAAAGTTAAAGCATTTCGTTATTTCAAATCAACAAATCATGACGACGATTCGACTCTTGAAATGTGGCTTACAGAAAAAGATAATATTCCACTAAGAATGGTGATTGGTTTAGGGGAACGCTATGGAGCAACAATTCAAGTGGATTTAAAGAAGGTACCGTCAATATTTGCAAACTAAATATTCCATAACGGTTATTGATAAAATCAAACTATTAAATAAAAAAACAATAAAAATACTCTAAACGCTTAATTACCAATAGCTCTAACTCTTTTTGGTATAGGTAATCATTGGCGTGTTTACTATGATAAAAGTGACATTGCTTCAACAACTGAGTATAATATTCTGTTTAGATGGCCTGGTAGCTCAGTCGGTAGAGCAGAGGATTGAAAATCCTTGTGTCGGTGGTTCGA
>Ga0065174_1000250_pt1 | contig 10081 bp, 12 predicted proteins | sample CryBogCBE25Jul08_FD_59216 | JGI IMG/M metagenome (GOLD analysis project Ga0065174, IMG submission 59216) | Freshwater microbial communities from Crystal Bog, Wisconsin, USA - CBE25Jul08 (version 2) (version 2) | ecosystem: Environmental > Aquatic > Freshwater > Lake | place: Crystal Bog... | reverse complement strand
GAATATAATAGAAAGTTCAGAACCAAACCGATATGTAAAAAGATATTTATATCTGTTATGCGTTCAATTAGGGTTGACGTTAGGAAATAATGGATATATGGAATTTGAGAATGACTATAGCTTTTATAGAGAAATATGTGGAATGGCATTCAAAGCAGGAATCATGAAAAAGTTAAGCGGGGTTGAATATAATTGTGCTATAGATGAAATCAAAAAGAAAATAGACGCAAAAAAAATTACCACAGGATTCAAATCTACAATGACACAATTTCATAATATTATTAGCCCACTTGTTTTTAAGAAAGGTAAGGAGATTCTTAAAACGGATTTCTTACCTAAAATGGTCCTCACCATGTATGAATACGCTGCTGCATCAAATCCAGTTCCAGAAGTCATTGAAAAATTAGATGATATCATAGAGAATAAAATCAAGAATTTTGCACTAGGGTTTTATGCAAAATTTATTAGATGTTTTTTAACCGATGAATTTATTAAAAAAAAACTAGATTTTAATCTGGATGACTATCAGAAAATAAAAGAAAGTTTCGATAGGTTTTATCGTGAATATTTCACTAAATTTTATTACGTAGATGGAGTAGGCAAAGATTCAACTACATTTGAAACCATCAAAACAGCATATGATAAGCCAAGTCTAAAGGATAACTTTACCAAAGAATATACCCCCCCTGAAATTGGTACACCTGAATCTTCTTCTATTTTTAGCATGGGTATAGAAAACGGTTTACTATCAGACAATAATCTTGGTTCTAAATACACTAATGTGACTAATATAACGGACGATAATCTTAAAATGTATAATACTGGTTATGATTTTGGATATTATTTGAAACCATTTTTAAAATCAATGATGAGTATCAATGACTGGGGATATACAAAATATGTTCCAATTATATCAAACCATCCAATTATAAATCTGATTGCAACCATATATGATAAAAATCCACCAGAGGTAACAGATGATACATTAAAGGAAACTTTCAATAAAATATTATGCTGTAACATTCAAAACCTTCCACTTACAACCGTGTCACAACAAGAGAATAAAGCCATTTTGCCATTAATAGAAATAACTAGAAAATTATGGTTTAAATATAAATTTTTTGTTAAATCAAAAGACTGTAGTTATAATGATTTATGTAAAAAGGCTAGTGATACATTAGTGAATGGTAAATTAGTTCTATTTCAAAATGCAAAGACACCCTATATACCCAAGGTATTCAATCGCACAATTACCGGAAATCCAGAAGTAAAAATAGTATCTTGTAGTGTAGAAGGCAAAGATTTATCTTGTATTCCTGCAGGGACAAAAGGTGGAAGATTTATTGGCACCCGATTAAGTAAAAGAAGAAAAACAAAAAGGAGACAAATTAGAAAAAGAGCTATGAAAAAAATAAGAAAAACGAGAAAATATAATGTATTATTAAATGAGTAATATAAATAAAGATAGAACAGATAAACTTGTAATCAGTGCTTATTGTGTCTTTAATAGAGCGACAAAAAAATCTTTATGTATCGAGTCTAAAGGAATCAAACATAAGTATACGAAATTCATTATGATATGTAAATTATTACAAGTAAAAAATGATGAAGATGCGGATAGTTTATTAAGGTATTTTCAACAAAAAAAATACTTTTTAGACATCAATAAATTAGAAAAGCTTCATATGAAGATGAAAGATATTCATTATTATGAAGAAGAAAAAAATAAACCAGTTGAAGACACTCTTATACCTCAGTTATTAGGATATTTATTAAAAATAGATAATAAAGACTCTTTAAATCAAGTAATAAATGAAATAAATGACTTAAACCTTAATATTGTAAAACTAGTTACACAGCCCAGTGTAATTTATAAAGTGGATAAGAATGTAAAAGGACAATCTGCCGGTTCTTTTAAAAATATTAAGTCATTATATATGAAATATACGAAAAGAAAACATAAGAGGGGTGGAATGGGTACAACAAATCCAATGATTACAAAAGAGAATGCAAGCCCTCCTACAAGTCCTCTAGAGAATTCTCCGCAGAATTCACAGCCTGCCGTTCAACCGCCAGCTGGACAATCTAAAAAGTCATTTTTTAATTATATAGGTCTAGGTTCTATGTTTTCAAAGAAAGATAAGCCCGAGAGAGAGAAGGCAATTGACACACTAAAAAAAATAGATATTAAAAATTTTAGAGATGATTTAACCCAAGCACAAGTACACGGCTTAATCAAACCTGAAAGTCTAGCTAAATATCCAATCACGGGAGGAAGTAGAATTACTGGAGGAAGTCGAAGAAAATTGAATCGACGCAAAAGGTCACGCCGAAATTAAAGATGACTTTCCTAACCACTCGTTTTACAAACGAAACCCTAGCCGAAAACATAAGTTTTCGAAACAAACATAACATTGCATGTATTTATAATGTGGCTGTCCCGATTAGTGACCAGCACCCTTATAAAGACCTCTATGTACTTGAAATGAACAACAGCGAAAACAAATTGGTTGGAATTGGCATCATGACCAAACGAATTCATCCACGAGAACGTATTTATTCCGACCCTTCTTACAATCGATATACTTATAAGGGAAATAAATACATTCCAAGAGAAGAAATACCTCAATGGATAGTAGATGACTTGGAAGAAAAATTATTTCGAGGAAAGGGGCATATGAAACGCGGAAAAAGTATGACCAAATTTCCAGATAAATGGTTAAAAAGAGAATATTATGACTTTATTTCCAGTAAGATATAACGATTCTCTTTTTATTATTCTCTTTTATGCTATTATTCTTTTTTATCCTTGAATTCTTTGATAATAACAAACGACATGTGAAGATAGACGCCTGTATTGAATTCGCTCAGAGGTGGCGGCAAACGATGCTCTGATATTTTTTTTCGTTCGGGTGAACTCATAAGATTAAACATAGTTCCATAATGGTCAGAATAAATTTTCGTGTATGGATTGGGAGTATTTTGTTTGTAAAAGTATTCCACAAGTGCAAAGATTTGGCGATAGGTATCGATGATTTGTTCCACAGCCTGTTGCGAAGTGAGTGTCTTCATATTCTCTGAAAAGTATCCATACATATTGTTAAATATATCCATCAATACCTGTTTTTTCATTTGAATCAATTCAAGGAATTTTCGATGCTGTACGGACCGTTGATGATACATGAAAGCATCGTGTTCAAATCGTTCCTTGTCGATACGTTTCAAGAGATATAGAATTCGATTTTCTTTTAAACTCTGAGTGAAACGGTCTCCTCGCATATCATTGATTTCCGTAGAAATGACCTGCATCTCGTCGTTCACTTCCCCAAGGTACCGATGAAAGGCAACAATATGTTGTCTCAACCAACGGTAAATGGGTTGTTTTTTTATCTTTCGTTCAATGTCAATGATAAATTGATTCAGAGTATGATTGTCCACTAATTCACCACAAGGATTATCCGTTCGAGGAACGGTTCCGGTTGTATTTCGCATGTACTCGTAGAAATGTGGATTGTGAATCGTACCATTTACAATGTTACCAGTTCTCCAACTGAACGCGGTTTTGCAATCGGTACACCACATTTGGTCACAACCATCAATCTTATAAATACGTGTAGAACACTTTGGACAAGGTCTTGTCTCTTCGCGAATCATCTTGGCCGACGCGACATTATCCGGATTACATTCATGTCCTTCTTCTTTTGGGATGTAACACTGAGAACAAGTAAACTTTGTGCATAAACCACACTTATAAGCTTGAGACAGAAATCCTTCACAGCCATCATACTGACATTTCATGATGAAGGACTTGCGCTCCTTCGGAGTAACTTCATTGATGACCGCGATTTGTTGCTTGAGAGCATGTATCTTTTCTTCATTTTCACGTGATTTGCAAGTATCACAATGATATTGATGGCATATACATCCAATCGGTTCGCATGTATGACCCTTTTCATAGGTATCGAAACATTGAGTACACATACTTTTTTTACAGCCATCGCAAGTGAGGCACGGCGGAATGTGGGTTCCACCTGAATGAATTAGATTCGAATAAAATTCTTTTTTGATGGGAACTTTACAATGAGTACATTTCAATCTAAAATCTTTGTAGGTATAATCGGTATAATGCGGATTATTCATGGAATCAATTATCTTTAGAATTCGCTCAGGATGTTTTCGAAGATTTAGAAGACGAAGATTATCCAATCGGTGGCTATAGGTACTTTTATCATACGGAACGTTCACACTACAAGGTTCACAAATATTGTACAGCTTGAACGAGGCGCCTTTACACCAATTACAACCAAAGGACCCATAATTGTAATAAGCATTTTCATTTTTATAAACGGAAATCTCTTCCTTTAATTTTTGCGTAATTTCATATTTACGGGCATCCTCTTGCATGTCAGGTAACTGAGTCTTTTCGAACTCTACGAAAACAGCGGCGCGTTGTTTTTTGAATTCGGTTTTCAAATAGGTTTTTCCAATCGCTTCTTCTAAAAACTCAAGCCCCCATGCCAGTTTACAGCTCATGCAGTGTGGTTCAGAAATCTGTCCGGCGAGATATGTGCGAACACATGGACGGCATGCTTCGAACCCGCATTGGCATGAAACCGGTGATTTATTTTTCTCACAGCAGATAGGACAGTCCATTTTTTATATCTATTTTATATAATTATTTCTATTTCATTTTTATGAAGTCAATCAAAATTATAAGATGATATTATATATGAACGAAACTCCGCTTTCTGCACAAAATCAATCCTTTAATATAAAACGAATTGTTCGTGAAAGTCATAATTGTTATTCTTATTTTTTAAATTTACATAGCAAAAAAGCAACGGAAATATGTAAGAATGAGATAAACGTAGAAAATTATTGCCGTCGTTCTCAGCCTGGTTATGCCTCTGGATATCCACCTTTGCAGAAAAAGGATTTTAATTGCAAGGAAATCATGCGACGTACCTTGGATGATAACCCAAAGATGTTTAGAACCAGTCGTAAGAAATCTTGTCCAGCTCGATATTATAAAGGTGCGGTGGTGGTTGCCCCGGGCGTAGATTATCATTATTATCGTTTGAATGACGAGGGAGTTTGGTCTCATAAACCTGGATACAAACCAAGTACTCTATTGGATGCCAAAAACAATTATATTAAGGACCCTTATACCGCAAACCGAAACTATGGACCAGAATTAAACTATAAGGATTTTTGTGGATATACTTGTGTCCCTCGAAACCCCTATTTGAAACACATGAAAATGAATACTGATAAAAAAAACACCGATAATTCGAATAAAGTCATTCAACAAGATTTACGTCAGACGCCTTTACCACCTCCTGTGAAAGTTGGAAGAAACAAAAGAAATGTCAAAAAGACAAGAAGAAAGAGAAAAATATAAGGTTATTTATATATGTATTCAGCATTGAAACGACAATTTAAACGTACTGTATACGGTCCTTCTAAATATCAGTACGTTATAAAAAAAAATGCATCAAACACTAGAAAGAGAAAGATTCATAAAAATACAGGAAATGCTTTTAATAGTAGTGTAGATATAAAAGAAAAGATGATGGTTGTTCCGGCCTATTTTACACGTCACTATTTTACAGTATATCCAGCAAAACCAAGTTCATTTACATTTAATAATTTAAAAAAGAAAGTGATGAACTTACATAACAGCAGTCAGTATGACTTGTATGGAAAAATTAAATCTAAGAATAATACGACAAAAAAAAAGACAGCCTATTAATTACTATAGCCTAAGAAAAAATCTGGAACTTATTTGCTGGTTATTAATATCGTTTAAATATCTCAACAATATTCAATGGAAGATATGGATAAATATTCAGTTGTAGAAATTAAGAAATTATTTACCAAACATACCAATATTAATTTTTTCAATGATTTTACATTGCAAGATTTAGATGACGCCAAGAAACGAGTCTTTTTTAAGTTTTACAAGGAGCATAATGATAAAGATGGTTTGCAAGCCATGTTGGATAGAATGTACGACAAAGTGGTACAGGATAAATTTTCATTAGGAGAGAAGGCGCCTCAGGGAGTTGTGGTTAAGAATACCGTCCGAGACAATTTAAACGCTGATTACAAAAATACTATTCATCGTCTTATTCTCATTGATTCTCAGTATCGTCCTTCCTTAAATAATAGTGAAACAAACTATACGATAAACTTAAATCAGCGAATCACAAATGCAGTCTCTCTTGAAGTTTGCAATCTACAATTTCCTTATACCTTTTATAACATCGAGTCGAGACAAGGCAACAGTACATTTACAGTAACTATCAACACTACGACAACTACCATCACTATACCTGATGGACATTATGATTTAAGTGGTATTTTGACTTCCATTAACACTCAATTATCCTCTCTAAGCATTAGTTTTGGTAATCCAAGCGCAACTACAGGTAAAATTACCATTACAAATAGTAATGCAAATGCCTGTACGATTAATTTTATGCCAGCGGGAACAAAGGTCAATACTAATCTTGGTTGGTGGTTGGGATTTAGAAGTATAACCGGAAATACTATTGTTGCTGCAAATGAAAGCATGACACTGTCCTTTACAATTCCTCATGCTGGAACTTTAACTGGTACTTCAATTGCAGCAGTTCCTCTCACCAAATATCTAGTGGTTGTGGTAGACGACTTTAATAAAAATCAAACTGCGGATACAGTAGTTCAACCCAGATTGGACCAAGAAATTATAAGGCCAACTACCTATTATACTCAAGACCCCTTTCTGGATTATTTAACCCCTGATAATGTGGATTCTTATTTGGCTAATGTTACCGACCGTACCTTAACTAAGGCACAAATTTACACTCGAGCACAACAAAATCAATCCAAAAACAATTTGATGCTTCAGAATTTACGTTTAGAGACAAATTCTCCAAATCAGGTCTTGGCTGTATATGCATTCGATACCACTAAAATACCTTGGGGAGGGCATTATTTTACAGATAAATGCGACTACAAACGCGAATATCATGGACCAGTTGATATCGATAAATTACAAATTCGTATTTATGATGACAAAGGTATTCTACTTAATTTGAATGGCGGAGATTGGCACATGACTCTTATGACTGAAAATCTATACAAGTATTAATCTTTTGAACCACAGGATAAAAATTGAACCACTTTAAAATATGATATAAAGGCAAAATGTACCATGATTATTACGGTAGAAGATAGCCAACTAGATTGCCTTGAAGATGGACGAATTCTTCGTCTGATGAAATCCGACCAATGGAAAGAAATTCCAAATCGGCCCAATCATAGGAAAGGATACAATGTGATTATGATAAATAAAAAACAGTACATGCGAGGTCAATTGATTGCGCATGCATTTCTAAATTATGATTTGAATGACAAAACAAGAATGATTTGTTATTCAGACCAGAACAAATTAAATAACAGTAAAGATAATTTACTTGTCAAATCTAAGAAGAAAGTATATTAGTAAAACCGTCTACGGTTCTAGGGCCGTCGTATTCAGTTACTAATTTTCCATTCTGAAATACAAGAATGGTAGGGTAACCTTGAATATTATATTGTTGACTAAGGGCTTCCTGGTCGCTAGTGGCATCTTGAGGTGATTTGTCTCCGCCTACATTAATCTGCCACATTCTTACGTTTCCATTGGTATTGATGCTATTGGCGGCTTGAGTCCATGGGCCAGGCTGACCTGAGTCACCAAGTATTTTATGACAGTGCCCACACCATCCAGCATAAAATAGACACAATTTTTTATCAGACCCGGTCAAAACATCTTGATTGAAATTGGATGGAGTTGTCTCATAAGGATTCGATGACCCAGTCATACCCTCCTTCAAATAATTTTTATACACGTAATAGAGCGCAGCAAGAATAAGCAAAAGAATAAATAAACGTGGAAGATTAGATGGCTTTAAAATCATTTTTAAGGTGTTTACTCTGCGCGTCATCATTTTATCAATGGATTTGGTAAGTTTCATATATTTTAGGTTGAGATTTTATTCGAAGCTGATGCTAATATTATGAATATACAAAACTATGAGCACTCTTTTGTACACTCTTTGCTACCGGAGACAAAACCCATGTTGCGAATTCAATGGCAGTAGGCATGTGAGTAGGTAATTTCCATTTGTCTGGATTGTCCACCGTAGGTAACTTTGGTAAACTTAATCCAAACAAACTGAGTAACATTCCTACGGTATTGAATATCATTGCAATAACATTCCATGCAACCAAAGGAGCAGGAATAAGACCATTGATAATAGTAAATAGAATTTGAAAGATTCCCTTGAAAACTCCCCACATTTTACTCAAAATAAATAAAAACAATCCAAAAATAATGAGCTGAATTAATTGTGGAATCAATAAAAGTAAATATAAGATTGTTCGAACAATCGCTACAATTATTTTCCATATGGTTTTAAAGAAGGTAATAATAACAGCTGCTATCGTGGAAAAAATAGTACCACCGACATCTCTGCCAGCATCTTCTAAGGTAAATACATCACCTCCTCCTGTAAGGTTATCATTTTCCATTTAAAATAACCTTACATTTTAACAAACAATCTTTATACTATACTTAAAACATAGTATAAAGAATTACGCTTCATGTTGGGATCGAACCAACGACCTCGTGATTAACAGTCACACGCTCTAACCAGCTGAGCTAATGAAGCTATACCCGTAGCGGGAGTCGAACCCGCAACCTTAAGATTAGAAGTCTAACGCGCTATCCAATTACGCTATACGGGCTTTTGACGGGAAAGATATTATTATATGTTGCTTGTATTTCCCTGCTATCGAGGAACATTTCCTATTTATGAGAGGCTAATCTATTAGCTCCTATTCCTCTAAATTACTTACATTCTTTTCTTTAAGTTATTTTTTGACCTATTTATTTACTGTTCATATTATTCAACATATTTACTTAAATCCCCTCCAATACTTCCTTCTACTACATCCTGCAAGAATTTACGAGTGTTTATTTTTAATTTCGAAGATTGCTTAGATTGATGACTTTTGTCAAAGGATATAATCTTTGGGTTAGGAATATTTCCTGTTATCTTTTTACTCATGTATAATATATGTATATTGAAAAAAGTGGAATGATAACCAATAAAAATGGTGATGTTCATCGTGAAGGTATGGTTCGAGAAATCAAGGATGGGCATTTGTCTCAGCATTCTATGACAGATGATGAATTAAAAACTCTTTTTAGTAATATCCGTCTTAATACTGGATTTTCTCTACCAGACCAACTCATACAAGATTTTATCAACGATGGAAGTTTAATTCCTACCTTTAAAAAATGTATGCATTTCAATCGAACTGACTTTAAAAATATGGTCGAGCCTTTGAAGAATCGCCATAACATTCGAAAGAAGTTACCTAAAAAACAGACGAGACAAAATAAAAAGGGAAATAAAAGGGCAACCAAGCGAAATCTAAAAAAGAATAATAAAAAAGGAAATAAATAGATTTGAATACAGTTACTTAATATGAATTATTTCATTCAATGTTTGTTGTCATCACTATTGATTTCAGGTAGCATTGCATTAGGATTTTTCATGACGTCTGTTTTTTTTACAAAGATAAATACAGAAGCATGCTTGGATGAAATCAAGGACGAAGGTTATTCACTTTATTCATTTCTCGATGAATTAGAAAATGAGCCAATGTCAAATCTATCTGAATCCGAATTACGTGAACTTAAAACAAAAGAAGTTTGTATTAAACTGGCTCCGTTACTGTCTCATGATGTGGTAATGTTTTATGACCATGAAAATGAAATGTTTGCTTATTATTCCGAAAGTGATGTTATCTATAAGTATTTGGATATTATTGCAAGATATTATGTACTTACTTATCATTGCAAACAGATTTATACGGAAATTGAAAGTAGTACTTTGAAAACGTTCACTCAAGAGATGTTAAATGGCCCTTTTGTCTCTAAGAAGTCGGAAAAGAAATTTCTTGAAAAGAAATGTTTAAAGTTCATTTACAAAGGAAACATTCACGATTCTTTACGAGACAAACCTCCACCACGAGAAGAAAATCC
>Ga0065174_1000222_pt1 | contig 10581 bp, 8 predicted proteins | sample CryBogCBE25Jul08_FD_59216 | JGI IMG/M metagenome (GOLD analysis project Ga0065174, IMG submission 59216) | Freshwater microbial communities from Crystal Bog, Wisconsin, USA - CBE25Jul08 (version 2) (version 2) | ecosystem: Environmental > Aquatic > Freshwater > Lake | place: Crystal Bog... | reverse complement strand
CTCTTTTGTTATCTAGTCGAGAAAAATAGATCATAAAGACAGCACCTAATAGATCTGCAAAAGACATTTCCTTAAATTTTTTAGAAGCTTCTTTGACTATTTTTTTACCAACCTTATGCGTAATTAATAAGTTTCTTTGAATTTCTTGTTCTTTTAGAGCTTGTTGATTTTTAATTTTTTTAGATATTGAATCAATAAAGGAGAGCTTAGCTGGTGCTGGATTTAAAAAAGTGTTTACCCAATAATCCTCATGAGGAGAAAGAGCTATTAGTTGTTGATAAAGACTAGTTCTTGTGTGACTGTTTAAATCTGCTAAATTATAACCTTCATATAGATTAAAGTCATTGACGAGATATGAGATTGCACAAAAATTTCCTCGTATGTCTGTTACATCCTTAATAAGAACATCTTCTGTTTTTGTGGTGATCTGAAGAGTATTAGCTTGTATTTTAACGATTGTACCAGGTTTAGTTTGTGTTTTTTCATTCAGAACTTCCAATTCATGAGGAAAGAAGGTTTGTTGGTCGATGAGTACTTTAAAAGTTGTTAATTTATTGGGATAGTCACCAAAGTAAAGAGCTCGATGAAGTCTATCAATATTCTGAGCTGATGTATTCCAATCTACTACTCCAGCATTATGAGGTTTTTGGTGAGCTCCATAATAACTTCTATTTTTTAAATTCTGAGGGTGTTTATGCACAATTCCAGTAGCTAGATCCTTAACCAAAGATCTAAAAGTTTCTATCGCTTGAGCATAACATTTTAAATTAAGAGTGAACGCTGTCTCATCAGCCTCTATTGGGAAATTACTTGTTTTAAGAATATCTCCAGCATCAACAAGAGAACTCATCCTATGCCAAGAAACACCATGGTTTCTTTCATCGTTCAGAATAGCCCAAGAAGTTGCATGAACACCAGCATACTTAGGTAAAGGAGCATCATGGTAGTTGATGGAATGACAGCGCGAATATTCTAAAAGCTGAAGAGGCAGAATTTGCTCGTTAATAATACTAAACAAACAATCAAAGGTTTTAGCAGGGATTACTTCTTCAAACTCTTTAATAGTAGGAAAATAGGGAATATTATGTTTAAGAGCCCATTTAATAACATCCGGGTTATTTGAAATAATACCTAGAATTTGATGTTCTTCAGCTAAAAGAATTTCAGCACATTGGACACCAAGATTTGCTTCTGTAATAATATAAGAGCTAAATGTTTGCTTCATTTGCTTTTATTTAAATATTATCAAGACAGTTATTGTACGTTGAAAAATCTTCTACATAGAAAAATTTCTCTTGCAAACTTGTATAGTTAACACCAGTTTTTAGTGTGTCTTCGTTAAATTCTATAAAAGGGGCTTTTTTTTCGCATACATTTTGAGTCTCCTTTAAAGAGGACACGATTGCCGCCCCAAATATATTTGGTACCCCATCCATTTTGATAATGCCAAACTCAAAAGACCAGCCATAGTATTTTGCAAGAACGCTTAAATCCGAAGGATTGGCATTAAGTTGGTCATAAACATCATTTAGATTTTGAGTAAGGCCCTCGATCTTAGCAGTGTCTGGTTTTTCGGATTCTTTTTCTCTTATAAGAGCCGCTGTAAGCCTATAAGTTTCTTCATCTAAGAAGGTAATCTTGCATTGAGAAGCCTTTACGGCCCATTTCTTTAAAAGTTCTCGATATTCTTTAACAAATAGCATTGGTAAATGCCCAAGGACATCATGAGAAAAATCAGGAGCAGCAGAATAATCAAAATATTTTAAAGGTCTTAGAGAAGCAGAGACTGGAAAGTATTGATTTGCTAGCATTAAGGCATAAATTCCAGCAGGAACAAATCCATTAACATAAACCGCTTGCCAACCAATAGGCGATAATTTTTGACTAATCGTATCCATATTTGGGATAGAAAAACTGTCTAATCCTAAACTATAAAAACCTTCTTTAAAAGGTGGATATATAAACTTTGTGTACTTCTCAAAAGACTTTATCATGTTGCTAACCATCTTCTCCCACACGAAAGTCTCTTCCTTCGTGTGAACGAAAGAGTCTTTAAGCACGTACTCGCCCATAAGAGAGAGAACGGAAAGCTGAGAAGGTACAACTGCTTTTAATTTTTTCATTCCAATAGCCACTCTTTTCTCCCAAAAAGTCTTTCAGCTTCGATACCTCTTGATTGACATACTTCGATGAGCTTGCTTGACTCCGTAATTTGAATAGAAGTAGGAGAATATTGAAGAGCCATCATATAGTGAAGCCAAGGTTCTTGCCCCATAGCATAAATATAAACCTGTTTGCATTGAAGTTTTTCAACAATAGCCCAAGCTTTTTCAAAGTTAGAACCCGATAAAGTTCTATTTCTATCAAATCCTCTGCTTAAAGGTGAAGAAAGAAGCGGGCCATAAAGCCAGCTTAAAGGTGCTCCATCACATTCCATCCCTAAAAAGAGCATATCAATTGATCCAACGTGGTCAATAATATGATTGTACAAAAAAGGATCCAAGTTATTAGAGTCTGCGGCAAACATAAAAGTTTTTCCTTTTAGTGTTACGCAGTAAGAAAGCTTTGTCTGAATATTAAGGTCTGAATGTTCTCCAAAGAAAGGAAGTCCTATTATTTGTCCATCTTCTAAGGAAATTGTTTGTAGTTCATTCAATTCAATAAGGGAGTCAAACCCAGTATGTTGTAGGATAAGTTTAATAGAGGGATCTTGTAGTGAGCCTTTATAATTTGCAGGAAAGACGAGATGCTTAATCTTATGTCTTAGCTGAAGAAGAGTTTCAAACATAAGATGATCTTGGTGGTTGTGAGTTATGATCGCGTAATCTATCCGATCAGGAAGATCTGCAAACGTATACCTCGGGATATTACTTCCTTGAATAGGATAGCTCAGAAGTGGATCAAATAGAATAGACACAGATTTAGTTTGTAGCAGCATACAAGCATGACCAAAATATCTTAAACGAATCCCTTCTCCTTGGTAATTTCTATCTTCTGGTTTTAAAGGAGGCGTTGTTGTAAAAAAAGATTCAAATAACGGTTGCTTAGATAAAGAAATATCAAACATTTGAAGAACTTCAGCTAAATTTGAAGGTTTTTCTTTCATTTGAAAAAGTTGGTCTAGCTTTTTATCAGCAAACGCTACATTTAGATAAACTTCATCTTCTTGATCAAGCCGTGGAGTGCTTAAAACAAACTTTCTAAAATCACTGGTAACGTTAGAAAGAGCAATAGTTTGATGGTTTGTGGTGTAATAAGTTTTATAAAAGAAGGGCTCAATCAGACGAATAGAAGGATGATTATTTAAATCATATACCAACTCTATCATTCCCTTTAAAACATCAGGGATTTTTTGGTAGATCCCTTCTAGAGTATCTCCCTTAGCTTCACTTTGCAAAAGTTTATCAAACTCTTTTAAAGCCTCATTAAGAGTTATAAGAGGCTGACATTCTCTTTTGGTAAACTCAATAAGTTTTTTAATTTCTTCTACCCTGTTTGTTTCATAATCAATAAAAGGCCCCCCCAACATCTTAGGGTCTTTGACAGCTTGGGTATGAATTTGAGGGTTTTGAACATACGATTGCATAATTTTGAGATGACGTTCGACAATATTAGCGGCAGCTGTTGCAGGGGAAATGAGATAAGCCCAAGCGTACCAACGCCAAACAAGAGGCTCCGCTTTGATTGTCGGTTTTAGATAATATAAATCCACCACGCTTTACCTCAACTAGTTAATTACCGTGTTATGATTGTACAATGAACGATCGTAAATTTAGAAAAAAATTAAAAGGTGTAATTTTATTTTTTTTTAAACTTGAAGGTTTCTCATAAAAAAGATATTAGGTCATAAGCTGTCCTTTTTGAACGACTCTAGAGAATTTTCCAGGGAAGAAATAGTTATGGAACAAACAGACCCATTCAAAGAATATCGCGTTGTTATTAATATAGAAGACCAGTATTCCATATGGCCTACTTGCAAAGAAATCCCTCCGGGATGGAGTGATGTTGGCAAAGTGGGACCAAAACAAGAATGCCTAGATTATGTCAAGGAGGTATGGGTTGATATGCGTCCTAAAAGCCTTAAAGATGCAGAAAGCCAAAGAAAATTGCTGAATTAAATCTGGAAAGTATGCTTACTTTCCTTGGGTTTAAGTCTTGTAAGTTTTTAGTGATTTTAAAGGCACTCTGGCCTTATCTTTGGAACTCTAATAAAAAAGTAAGATACAAGCTGATTGGTTCAGTTGTATTTAATATCCTGGCTATTATTAGCTCTATCAGCACTCCCGTCCTTTTTGGCCGGATGATCGACTCTTTTAGCTCTTCACATTCGTCCTCTTTTTCACACTCATGGTTTCTGACTTCATTGATAGCCTACGTAGGTGTTTGGTCGTTCAGTAAAGTTTTTCTTTATCTTCGAGAAATTATGATGTTTCCTGTTATGGAAAAAGCAATCCGTCTCCTTGCTTTTCACCTTTTTCAGCATATTCAACTTTTACCGTTTCATTATCATTTAAAACGCAAAACAGGGGAAGTTACAGGAGTTATGGAAACGGCTATAGAGTCTTTTCCTCCTATTGTTTTTTCCCTTGTTTTTACCTTAGGCCCTCTAATTGTAGAAGGTGTTTGTATATTTTGGATTATTACTTTTATCTGCGGCGTTTACTATTCACTCATTCTCACAGCGGGCTTAACTTTTTATATTGTGGTGACTCGTTGGGGATTTGCAAAAGCTTTTAGATCTTTAAGGCAAGCTAATTTTTCTCACCTGGAAACAACTTCTAAAATTGTTGATAGTTTTTTAAATTTTTCTTCGATTAAATATTTTCATACTTATGACTTTGAATTTAATAAAATGAACCAAACTTTAGAGACTCGAGAAAATAAAATATCAGGTTCCCTAATAAAAAATCAGATGATTCGAGTGTATCAAACTCTTATTCTTTCTTTGTCTTTTCTATTGTTGATGATTTTTACAGGATATAATCTTGTTTTAAATAAGCTCTCTTTGGGAGAGTTTATAATGATTCACACTTATATGCTCCAGTTTACTTTACCATTAGAAGGGTTTGGTCAAATCTTTCAGATGCTTAATCAAAGCTTTGTAAAAATGGAAAAAGCATTAAGAATCTTTAAAAATCCTCTTGGAACTAAACAAGGTTCCATAATGCTTGATAAGAAAAATCCACTGCATGTTGTTTTTGAAAATGTGTGGTTTGGATACCAAAAAAACACTCCTATTCTCAAAGGGATTTCCTTTGAACTTCTTCCTAACCAAACTTTAGCTATTGTTGGTGAAACAGGATCCGGTAAATCAACAATCGTCAGTTTATTGTTAGGTTTTGTAGAACCTTGGAAAGGTCGGATTTTAGTTAACGGGCAGGATTTAAAAAATCTCAATCAAGAAAATTTTATCAATTTAATTGGTGTTGTTCCCCAAGATGTTACTTTGTTTAATGATAAGATCTCTCATAACATTCTTTACGCCAATATGTCAGCAAGTAAAAAAATGCTTGACGATACACTCGACATAGCCAGTTTAAAAAAAACCATCCAAAAGCTTCCCCACGGTTTAGAAACTATTGTAGGGGAACGAGGAATGCAGCTTTCAGGAGGAGAAAAACAAAGAATCGGACTGGCGAGAGCCATTATCCGAAAACCAAAGCTGTATATATTTGACGAAGCAACTTCTTCTCTAGATTCAAAGACAGAAAGAAAGGTCATAAAAAATATTGAATCTATCTCTAAAAGTGCAAGTACTCTAATCATTAGTCACAACTTATCAACCATTAGTTTTGCGGATAAAATTATTCTTCTTGAAAAAGGGCTTATTCAAGATAAGAGTTATGACTCTTTGATAAAGGAAGGTAAGGCTTTGCAAGCTAACTAAAGATACCTGCTAATGTGAACAGAATTTTACAAAAAAATATCAAGAAAATGGAGATTAAGATGACTTTCTTATCTGATAGTAATTTATCCTTTTTTGAGAAAGGTTCTGGAAAAATTTTGGTGTGTGAGCTTGAGAGTAAAGATTTAGATGTTTTTGCTTGGGCTTTAAAAAATAAAGATCTTATTGAAGATGAGGTTTTAAAATATGGAGGCATTCTTTTTAGAAACTTTAATCTTTATTCTGTTTCTGAATTTAATCGCTTTGTACAAGTTCTCTCTCCCAATCTTTTGGAATATGTCTATAGATCAACGCCCCGTACGCGTTTAGGAGGTAAAATCTATACAGCTACGGAATATCCGGCTGATCGGACGATTCCCCTTCATAATGAAAATGCTTACTCTCTTTCATGGCCTGAAAAAATCTTCTTTTTTGCTGTTCTCGTCGCTTCTGAAGGAGGGGAGACCCCTGTCGCTGATAGTCGGAATATTTATAAAAGAATTGATCCGGATATTAGAAAAAAATTTGAAGAAAAAAGCATCCTTTATGTAAGAAACTATAGAGCCGGTATGGATTTAAGTTGGCAGGAAGTTTTTCAAACGGATAAGAAAGAAGAAGTTGAAGAATATTGTAAAAAAAACTCAATTGAATGGGAATGGAATAGAGGGCTATCTGAACTAACGACGCGACAAATTTGCCAAGCAACTCTTTTTCATCCTCGGACAAATGAGAAAGTTTGGTTTAATCAGGCTCACTTATTTCATATTTCAAACTTGGATGAGGATGCAAGAGCCTCTCTTTTAAAAGAATATGGAGAGGATTTCCTCCCTCGTAATTCTTTTTATGGAGATGGGACTCCTCTTGAAGTAGAGGTTTTAAATCATATACGAGAAGCTTATGATCAAGAGAAAATCATATTTAAGTGGCAAAAAGGAGATATTATGCTGCTTGACAACATGCTGATGGCTCACGGGCGCGAACCTTACAAAGGAGAAAGAAAAGTTGCTGTGGCTATGGCTTGATTCTAGAATTTTTTTCTTTAGTTATGTAACTTTTAAGAGCCTTAGCCAATCTCTCAATGCCCGTTTCTATAAGCTCTAAGGGGCAATGAGAAAAACTCAACCGCAAGCAATGATTAAGATCTTTGTCAAAAGAAGGTCCAAATGCGTTTCCAGGTAAAAAAGATACTTTTTCGTTTTTAAGAGCATGCCAAAAGAGTTGATGCGTATCAATAGAGGAGGGAAGGTGCCCCCAAATTAGAAAACCACTCGAGGGGACAGTAAAAATCAATTCTGGAATATATTTATTTAAAGCAGTCACCATCTTATCTTTTTTCTCTTTGTATGAGCTTCTAAGAAAGAAAAAATGTTTAGTGAAATCATTCCTTTCTATAAAAGAAGATACAATTCTCTGAGAAAAAGTCGCTGTATTAATGTCGCTACTTTCTTTTAAGATTGCTAATTTCTCCATAAGAAATTCTGGTCCTACAATCCAGCCAACTCTAGCAGAGGGAGCGAGGATTTTTGAAAACGAACCAATATAAAAAACCCAGTCGGCATTATAGGCTTTTAAAGGAAGCTCCACAGCTTGATAGTTTAAAAAACCATATGCGTCATCTTCAATAATAGGAATTTGATAAGTTTGGGCTATCTCTGTGAGCTTTAAACGCTTTTCTTTACTTAAGCTAATTCCCAAAGGGTTGTGGCCTTCTGACATGCTATAAATAAACTTAGGTTTTTTTGTGCTTTTGCACAAATTTTCTAGGGAACCTATATCCATGCCATTGGTTAAATCTATTGGAACAGTCAATAGACTTATATCTAAAGATTGTGCAGCCTGAATAAACCCCGGATAAGTAGCAGCATCTGTAACAACAGTTTCGTCTTTCTCCCCTACTAAGGCTCTGCATAAAAGTTGGATGGCTTGCTGTGCTCCACTTGTTAGAAAGATCTGATTAGAAGTACAGTTAACCCCTCGGTGTTTCATAAGATCAACGATTTGATGTTTAAGATTTTCTAAAGGAGGAGAGTATTGTAGAGAGTTTGGCATCTGCAAATCGAGCATAGCGCTTTTATAGTCTAAAATAGGAAATAGATTTTCTGAAGGCATTCCAAGAGAAAAAGAAATAACATCAGAATTCAAGGTGCTGTGAAGAGCATTTTGAATGGCAGAAGGTTCAAATGCTTTAATTCTATCGGGTAAGACATCAATCATACAAGGCCTTGTTGTTCGCGTTCTATAGCTTCAAAGAGAGCTTTTATATTATTGCTTCCAAATCCTTCCCTATTATCTCTTTGGATAATTTCTATAAAGAAGGTAGGTCTACTTTGCAGAGGTTTACTAAAAATTTGCATTAAGACACCTTTTTGGTCCGTATCTATTAAAATTCCTAGATCTTTTATAATAGGGAGTTTTTCACTATATTGACTAGAAATGTCTTCACTTATATCGTCATAATAGGTGGTTGGAATATCTAAAAATTGAAGCCCGTTATCTGTTAAACTTTGAGCAGTTTTAATAATATTGCTAGATAGAAAAGCAATATGTTGAACACCGGCACATCCATAAGAATCTAAGTAACTATCAATTTGAGATTTTTTAGCTCCTTGAGCAGGTTCTACTAAAGGAAATTTAATGGTTCCTGTGGTATTGCTCATAACCAAAGAGTTCATTCCACTATATTCCGTATACACGTCCTCTTTGTGAGTCAGTTGCAACCCAAATATATTTTGATAAAACTCTTTCCAGATATTAAGCTGTCCTTTCTCAAGAGCTATCGCAATATGATCTATGCCTAGTAATCCCGCATCCGCAAAACATTTGTCATTTTCAAGAGGTCTATAAAAAGGCAGGACCCATCCTTCCGTATTTTCGCGTTGTATGAAAGTGTGCACTGTGTCTCCAAAAGAGGCTATAGTGGCTATCCTCATTCTTAGACCCTTATCTTCTATTTCAAAAGGAGAGAGAATGGAATGCGCGCCGTTTTGAATGGCTATTTTAAAATCCGCATCTATATCGTTAGATACAAACGCAACATCTTTAATGCCATCACCATGATCTATGACGTGTTGATGTATAGAAGAATACAGGTCTAGAGGCGAAGAAAGAACAAATCTAATTGTACCTTGCTCAATAACATAAGATTTTTTGCTAGTCAGTCCTGTTTCTGGACCTCCGTAAGCTATAATATTGAAGCCTAGAAGTGCTTTATAAAAACTAGCCGTCCGATAAGAATCAGCGACGTAAAATTCTACGTAATCTATTCCTTTTAAGTTTTTCATTAAATTTTGCCAAGAAATTCTGGGGAAAAGTTAACCCAAGATTGTGACAAACTGTCTTTTTTCCGCATGCGCATATATTTTACCTCCTTAATTCATCTATTAACGTTAAAAGCGCTTCTTAATTCAAATTGAAAATAGAAACTAAATAATCTGCTCTGAAGAAAAAATATCAGTTACTATACAAACCATTCTAGTTTTAAAGTTGGATGCTATATGTTTTCTATAAAACAATTAACAAAATATGTTGGATATTCAGATAAAAAAAGTGAAACTTTTTTCAATACAAGCCAATTTGAAGAAGCAGCAAGGAAAAAGCTTCCAAAAAATATTTTTGATTTCTTTGCGGGTGGAGCTGGGGAGGAGCTCAGTCTAAGAGAGAACATAGCTGCTTTTGATCGTTTAAAACTAATGCCTCAAGTTTTAAAAGGCATCAACTCATTCAATTTATCAACAAAAATACTAGGACAAGATGTTTCATTTCCTCTACTCATTGCCCCTATGGCCTTTCAAAAGCTTGTACACGATCAAGGGGAAATTGCTGTTGCCAAGGCTGTTAGTAGACACGGTATTGTCATGGCGGTTAGTACGTTGTCGACGAGTGATTTGAAAGATATTAAGGATGTGTCCTCTATTTCACCATGGTTTCAAGTTTACATTTACAAAGATAGAGAAATTACAAAAAATTTAATAAAACAAGCCTGTAGCTTGGGGTATAGGGCGATTGTTCTAACAGTTGATACTCCTCTCTATGCAAAGAGATCAAGAGAACTGCAAAATCCCATAGTTTTGCCTTCTTCTCTGCAACTCGTTAATTTAGTTGAGGCTGGGTTAAAGCTAAACAAGATTGCCTCTTCCTCTCTTCTTCAATACTTATCTTCCTTACTTGCTCCCAGTATTTGCTGGAAAGACATAGAATGGCTTCGTTCAATAACCTCTTTACCCATTTTACTCAAAGGAATTCTTCATCCTGATGATGTTCAAATAGCTGTAGAACATAATATTGAAGGTATCATTTTATCGAATCATGGAGGAAGGCAGCTTGACACAGCGATTACTGCTCTAGAAGCATTACAGTTGATCAGAGAAGATTTGAAAACAAAAACAGAAATTATAGTTGATGGTGGAATTAGAAAAGGAATAGATATTTTAAAGGCCTTGGCTTTAGGAGCAAAAGCCGTGATGGTTGGACGTCCTGTTATTTGGGGGCTAGTGGTTGATGGAGAAGAAGGGGTTTTTAAGGTAATCAATATTTTGAAAGATGAGCTGAGTATGGCTATGGCTCTTGGTGGTTTTAGTTCAATTGATCAAATCAATAAAAACATAATGTTAAAATGAGGCAGCCTACTTAAATTATGTCGGGAATGTTCAATTAACTGTGTCAGAGGTTAATTATAGATCCCTAGTTTGAGTCTACCT
>Ga0065174_1000218_pt1 | contig 10645 bp, 15 predicted proteins | sample CryBogCBE25Jul08_FD_59216 | JGI IMG/M metagenome (GOLD analysis project Ga0065174, IMG submission 59216) | Freshwater microbial communities from Crystal Bog, Wisconsin, USA - CBE25Jul08 (version 2) (version 2) | ecosystem: Environmental > Aquatic > Freshwater > Lake | place: Crystal Bog... | reverse complement strand
GATCTGGCTGACGGAATTATCCAGGGACATGCGGATGCGGTTCTGGCGGCGAGTATTTTCCATTATGGTCAGGCAACCGTTGGTCAAGCTAAAGAATACTTAGCGCAATTAGGCATCACGGTACGCAGGTAAAGTCGGGCTTACGTATTGCACGCAGAATTGGCATGCAATAGAATAAGCAGATGTTAAAAATCAATCTCGATGCCTGTGTTCAAGCAATCGCTTGGAATGATCACGGGTTGGTCGCTGCCATTGCCCAGGACGATCTCTCAAAAGAAATCTTAATGATGGCTTGGATGAATGAAGCAAGTTTTCGGGAAACTGTTGCTATTGGGCAAGCGGTGTATTGGTCCCGTTCCAGAGCCAAGCGATGGCATAAAGGCGAAGAGTCGGGACATTTTCAGAATGTGAAAGATATTCGTATTGATTGTGACGGTGATGTGCTGGTTTTGTTGGTCGAGCAAGTAGGTGGTATTGCATGTCATACTGGCGCAGCAAATTGCTTTTTTAGAGCATTCGAAAATCACGACGGAGTAGGGCAATGGGTCAATCATGGACAGGTGCTCGCATGAATTACACAGAAGATGAAATCAATGGCGTGTTGAAACATCTCGCCGACGTGATCGCCTCACGAAAAAAAATGGTCAATCATGCCAATCCAAGCGATAGCGCGGGTGAGAATTCGTATGTCTATTCCTTGCTGCGTAAAGGCGATGATGCAATTTTAAAAAAACTGGGCGAAGAAACTGCTGAGGCGATTATGGCGGCAAAGGATTTGCGGCATGCAGGCGCGTCTGCAGATCCAGAACACCTCATTAAAGAAATTGCCGATGTTTGGTTTCATAGTATGGTGCTCTTGGCACAATTTGATCTCCGTCCGGAAGATGTATTGGCAGAGTTAAAAAAACGCGAAGGAATCAGCGGTATTGCTGAAAAAGCAAGTCGTTAAGATAGACAGATTAAAAGGAATGTCACATGAGTCACGATCCAGATTGCTTATTTTGTAAAATTATTGCAGGGCATATCCCCAGTAAAAAAGTCTATGAAGACGAGGATGTGTATGCCTTCCACGATATCCGTCCTGAAGCACCAATCCATTTTTTGATGGTGCCTAAAATTCATATCACGATGTTAGCGCAGACGAATCAAGAACATGAGTCGATTCTCGGTAAAATGATGGTGTTGGCTCCGAAATTGGCGTTGCAAGAGGGCGCCAGACCAGGAAAAGAAGGCGGCTTTAGGGTTTTAGTAAATAACGGTGCAGATGGCGGTCAAGAGGTTTACCATATACATTTGCATGTGTTGGCGGGTCCGCGCCCTTGGAAGCGGACAACGTAACTTGAATTGAAGACAAAATAAGGAGATTGATCATGGGTGGAATGAGTCCGATTCATTGGGTAATCGTATTGGCAGTGGTGTTGTTGGTTTTTGGTACCAAAAAATTACGAAACATTGGTCAAGATATGGGCGCTGCTGTTAAAGGCTTCAAAGATGGTATGAAAGACAGTGATGCGGCAAAAGAGACTGCGCAGCAAGTCACCCAGTCTACTGCTGTTGGTGCAAAAGATCCCCACACGGTGGATGTGCACTCTAAAGAAGTATCGTAATGATTTTTGGTAGTACCCCAATCTTTGTTCTGCGCACCTCCTAATCATGTTTGATATTGGTTTATCCAAAATCGCCTTGATTTCGGTGGTGGCGTTGGTAGTGCTCGGGCCTGAGCGCTTGCCACGGGTGGCACGTACTGCAGGAAATCTGTTTGGGCGAGCCCAACGCTACATGGCGGATGTGAAAAGTGAAGTCAGTCGCCAAATGGAGCAGGAAGAGCTCAAAAAACTAAAAGAAGCGGCAACAGAAGCGTTTCAGAGCGCTAAAAACGATTTCAAAGACATCAATCAAACACTTCATACCCAGGTCGAGGATATTGGCGCCAGTATCAACCAAATGAGCGCAAGTCTTTCTGGTAACTTAGATACCTTTGATCAGCCGATTGAGCACCCAGCCTATGCGCAAGACCCATCCTCATTTGCCAAGAGTTTGCGCCAAGGCAGGCAGTCATGGCGCAATAAAAAGGGTGTGATGCCCATGTGGTTTAAACATTCCACTGGTATCAAGGTGCGGGTGCAGTCTGGTGCGGCACGGGTGAAACGGTTTCGTCGGGTAGCGAGTCACACAACTTCCAATCGATCGTTTTTTGGTTAAGGCGCCGTCATGATGAATCCCTTCAATCCATCTGGCTCGTCTGAAGAAAACTTCTTTTCGCATCTAGTCGAACTGCGGGATCGGATCATTAAAGCTACCATTGCCGTCATGATCGTGTTTTTATCGATGGTCTATTGGGCGCCAAATATCTTTCACCTCTTGGCTGACCCGATGCTCAAAGTGCTGCCTGAGGGGGCACACATGATTGTCACGGATGTGACAGGTTCTTTTTTTGTGCCCATTAAAGTGACTTTTTTAGCCGCATTCGTCATCGCACTACCGGTGGTGATTTATCAAATTTGGGCATTTGTTGCACCTGGACTGTATCAACATGAGAAAAAACTGATCATCCCTTTGGTAGTAAGTACCTACCTGTTGTTTCTGGTGGGGATGTCATTTGCTTACTTTCTTGTATTTCCAACGGTTTTTTCATTTATGGTCAAGTACAACGCCCCTCTTGGTGCGGAGATGAGTACGGATATCGATAATTATTTAAGTTTTGCGATGACGACCTTTCTGGCTTTTGGCGCCACATTTGAGGTGCCGGTCGTTGTGGTTGTGTTGGTCCGGTTTGGCATCATTACCTTGGCCAAATTAAAGGAACTCAGGCCTTATGTGATTGTTGGAGCATTTGTTGTGTCGGCAGTGGTTACTCCTCCAGACATCATGTCGCAACTCTTACTGGCGGTTCCACTATGTGTTTTGTTTGAGTTAGGTCTCTTGATTGCGGTTTTTTACCAGCCTAAACCAGAAGCAGTCGAGACTGAATAAGATCCTTGTTTGTGATGTCTTGGGACGAGTGTTCCTACTTAACTGTCACTAATCTGTTGGCATTACGCAACGAAAGCGGTTTATTACCCCAATAATACACAAAAAACAACACATTATGTCAATCTTTGATGAACTGTCACACACTTTCGAGGATGATTAGGGTATTCCTTGATGAAAAGGAAGAAGTTTTTTAATCGCTGTTCTTTTTTCTATTTTATGGAGATTTACGAATGAAAAAATCGCTATTCGCACTCGCCGCTTTAGGCGTATTTGCATCAGCAGCACAAGCTCAATCTAGCGTTACTTTGTATGGTATTTTGGACGTTGCAGTTGGTACAGTTTCTAACCAGTTCGGTATTGACCCAACTTTCCCAGCATCTGTTAACCCTTTGTCTAAGACTACTGCTACTTCATCCGCTACTGGTATGTTCAACGGTGGTATTCAAGATTCACGTTGGGGCCTGAGAGGTTCTGAAGATTTAGGCGGTGGCATGAAAGCCAACTTCCAGTTAGAGTCTGGCTTAAACCTTCCAACAGGTCAATTAAATAACGCCGCTGCATCGTTGGTAGCTAATGCTTATACTGGTAATGCTGTAAACAATTCTGCTAATTCCTCACTAAGTGGTCAGTTGTTTAACCGTACAGCATGGGTTGGTTTATCTGATAGCAAACTTGGTGAAATTCGTTTTGGACGCACATATAATTTCATCTATGACACAGTAGTAGCATTTGATCCAGTTCAAGCTGCTCAGTTATTCTCACCAATCGGTTTCTCTGGAACTATCGGTGGTGGCGGTGGTGTATCCGAGAAGACACGTTTAGACAATAGCATGACTTATACAAATATGATTGGTCCAGTTAAAGTTGGAGCGCAGTATCAATTTGGTACAGGTATTGCTGGTTCAAACACAGCTGGTTCAAGCTATGGCTTCATGTTAGGCTATGAAAATGGTCCTTTTGCTATTCAGGGTAACTATTACAATGCTGTAGATGCTGTTTCAGCAGCAGCAGGTACTTCACAAACTACCCCTTTAGTGTTAACAAACCAAAATTTGTCAACTTACATGGTTGCAGCAAAATACAAAGTAACTCCTGAAGCAACAGTTAAAGCTGGATATGAGTCTATTGCGATCACAGCTCCTACAGACTCACTTTCAACAACAGCTTTTAACTACTTTGGTTACCAAGTAGCGGCTGGTGCTGCCGCGGCTTCTTCTGCTTATACTAAAAACATCAACGTTTTTTGGGTCGGTGGAGATTACAACATCACTTCAGCTTTGAATCTTGGTTTAGGCTATTACAACTATGATATTCCTGCTTACAGTACACACGGAGATGCTCTCATTCAGACTTACTCTGCATTGCTTGACTATAGCTTTAGCAAGCGTACAGACGTATATGCTGGCGTATCATACAATAATCTGAGTGGCTCTGATTATGCAACAGTTCAATCAACAAACAGCATCTACGCTGTAGGTATCCGTCACAAGTTCTAATCCTCAGCTAACGCAAGTTAGTCGAGATTGGTTCAAAACTAAACCACTGTGGCAACACAGTGGTTTTTTTTCGTGCTGAGTATTTCTGCACATAACTGTCGTGTTTGACACGACACCCCTACACATTACTTCTTAAATCCTAGTTTTAATGCACCGCTAGCTGCCTCAATTTGAGTGTCCAGCTCTCCAGCCTCTACAGCCTGTTTCACCAGCTCCAATACTTTAACCAATGCCTGAGTATTTTCAACTTCAACACTGTGTTTTCCCTTTGCTAATTCAAGAACTTTCGTGCCGTACCTGATGCAAACGCAAACTTTGCCAGCGTCACTGCGAAACCACCACTCGCGAATTCTTTTTGGGATTTCCACTTGACGGCGCAAACCTGTCTCCCTGTCCGTAATTGACCGGAATTTCTTCACAACAAAGGTTGTTCCTTCAATTTGACTTTTAGCAAGCTGGATTTGCTCCCATAGCTTGCTAGATAGTTTGTTTCTTCGAAATACGATTGCAGGAATATGGGTAGGTTTTTTAGCTGTTGTTAGCTTGAGTGAATCAAGAGTGCTCATTGCTTCTCCTTATTTGTTAATGGGCACATTTAATTTATTACCTGATCGGCAATTTGGTCGACCTCAATTTATCCAAAATCACCAAATATCACCAATATTTTTGTTTGATTTGCTTTAGCGAAGCTAAATAAGTGCGAGTGGCGAAGTGAGTTGCGAATGAGTGGCTATAAGAAATAGTTGCTAGTTGCTGTTGGGGACAAATGGATTGCTATGACTAGAAACTACGCAACCCGAAACAAGCAACCTTCTTTTGAGATCTGCAACTTCTACGCAACTAACTGCACCACTCACTGCAACTAACAAGGAGAGATCAATATGCAGAAAGAAATTGCAATTCGTTTATATCAAAACACTAAATATGGCACAACCTACGCTAAAGGTGTGCGCCATCAAGCACTATTCAATGCCGTCGCAGATATCAAAAATCCCAAAATCAAATATGTTTTGGATTTTTATACTTATGAGCATTGGGAGTTTTTGGCAAAAGAAAATCAATTAGGTATAGTCAATCAGGTTAGGCCTGAGGTCAATAAAGATAACCTAGTAAGTTGGGTAGTGCGGTATGACATAGCGACCAAGTCAAAAACTGCAGTTTATGGTTTCAGCACATTAGACATGAGAACAAATGAGTTGATACTTTGTGTTGTGGATAGCGAAGCGCAAATAGAGGACAGCTGGAAACTCACGGCCAAGCCCTGTAGGACTGTAACTGGTAAAAATGTTGCAGAATTATTGGCCACCAATTGCGAATTGGCAAATTGGTAAGAAAAAGCCACTGTCGTGACTAACACGACAGTGGTGTTCACTGTAACGAATGCTTATTGCGGCAAAACACCACCTAATTTAAGCGCATCAAAAACCACATCATTTACAAAGTCTCGTAAAGACCCTTTTGCTTTTTGTGCAATAGCCTTGATGCTGGCTTCTGGCATTGCTGTTGGCGCCAAAGTCATCTTTTGCAAGATGCTTTGTCCCATCTTGACGTAGTCAGCAGGGTTAGTTGACTGGTTCATTTCAATCACAAAGCTACGATTGATGATGCCTGTATCCACCCTGTCAAGATAGTTGGTAGTAAAAAAATACTGGCAGCGCTCTAAGTCCATGACAGACTTCAAGGATTGTTGCGCTGAAAGGGTTAATTTGTCAACTTCATCAAATATAAAGTAGTCAGTTTTGCCGTGATGAAAAAGGGGCCAAAGACCGTTTAACTGATATATCGTTTTAACAATGTTGGTACTACTTAATCCACCGCCACAACGAAACACTTCTGGACGAGCCTCTTCTGCCGCCCGCATCTGTCCAATACAGTTATTTTTTGGATAGTTGCCAGCATAAGCAGTTTCTAGCAAGTGGGGTAGCAAAAATCCCAGCGTACTTTTACCAGTTCCAAAATAGCCATGCAACAAAATACCACTTTTGCCATTGAACGGAAATGGTAGTTTTCCGCCAAGTATGAACTCAAGTACATCACGCTCTGATTGATTGTTAATTATAAAATCGTCTAAACAACTTGGTTTGAACAGGGACATAGTTTCTCCTATAAAAAAAAGGGGCTATGGTGACATAGCCCCAATGATTAGTTAAACAAGCTCAGCTTGTGCTGTTTCTGTGACAAAGAAATTGTTATAAGCATTAGTTGCATTAGCTACTTGCACTTCTTCTGCCTTTGCCTTGGCAGTCTTAGCCAATTGCATTGCCGTGTTGTCTTCTGCTTTCGCATTGGACTTTTGCGCTGCAATTGCGTCAGCCTCAGCTTTTTTCAGCGCATTGAGCTCTTCACGCTTTCTAGTTTGTGCAATTGTGTAATACGCTGCTAATGCCGTATTCACAGCCCCGTCATGACGAACCACAGCATTTACTTCAAATTCGCCTGTGGGCAAGTAAGTGGCCACAAATACCACTTGCTTATCCACCCAGTCTACATTTGCCTTGACTGAGACCGCATCTAACTTGATTCTGCTGATAACAGCCTCGCTTACCTCTGCCTTAACCAGCTGAGCTCGCTTGGTAGCTGACAACGGTTTCGTGCCCCCCATCCGAATTTGCTCAACACCACCGTTGTCTTGCAAAAATGCAATCAAGTCATCAGCCCCAACCTCTTGTCGCAATGCTTCACGCAAAGCAATAGAATAAGCAGATACGCGACGACGATCAACGCCAAATACACACTTAACAACACGAGTCATATCGTGTGTTGTTGATCCAAAGCAGTCTGCATAGCCACGATCAGCAATAAAAGCGTCTAATGCTGCCAGCTTTTCCGCGCGAACATCCTTGCTTACGTCCTGCTTCATTACCAAGTAGAACTGGTAACCCTGCTGCAAAATAGAATACAGTCGATTGTTAGAATGTGCTAGCTCAGTGGTTTCCCAGCTGATACGAGCAATCTCCAAAGACTTCAATTGCTCAGTAGAGCTAGCTTGTACCGCAGGTGTCGTGTTTGACACGACAACAGTTGCAGGCACATTCAGAGCTGCCAAGTTAATTGAGGGATTAGCTACAACTGCTACTGGTGTAGAAACAGGGGTTGTTACAGATGTTGCCAAAGTTGCTGTTGTCATGAGAATTCTCCTTTTAATGACGGTTAGTAATATGCGGGCTGCTTTTGGTTTGTTTCGCTGCCCACAACCCCAACTATCCTGATTAACTATTTAATTGGTCATAGTTGATATATACTGTTAATTCTATATAGGTAAAGGCTTATGAGGTATATAAGAGGAATTCAAAAGGGGATTGGGCGATTACGATCAAGGTCCATAGAGGAAGAGCTTAGTTATGCAAGAACTAGCGTCAGGCGTTGGTGGTGGGAGTATTTGCGACTTAGCGAGGATTACTGGCTGATTTGCCAAACATCATCAAGTATTAATAATCCCCGCACAACAGATGAAGGGATGCGCTGGCTATATCGCAAGTTTGGGGATATTTATAAAAGTGACTTTGATACTTGGTATGAGCGCACTGGTACCTATATTTTTAGGGAGCAAGTGGAGCTTCCCAAGGTCATAGAAATCGTAGATGATTTAAGCAATCTCACAGAAACGCGGGATGACAAGTTATTGGTGGAAATTCCGCTCACCATGAGTCAAGCGTCTATTAATCGTCAAATCAATCGCATTCTTAAGCAACATTTAGAAATGCGTCCCGCCAACAAATTACAAACCAGCCAATCTCAATTCCCAATTAATCCTGTTTTATATCGCCTAGCTAACTTGCAAAGAATGCACGAAATATGGTGTGTACACAGAGAAGTTATTGCAAAGCCTGTTGCGCTGAAACAAGCAAAAGACAAATACTCAACCAAGGCAGATTTGCATCGTATTGGTGTGGTACTTCGCCTAAGCCCAAGCAACGAAGGTATGACGCAAAATGTTGAATTACATCACCAACGATTAAATCGAATGCGGGCTACCGTAAGTCGCTACTTAGGCAAGGCCAACATGCTTATTGGAAATGTAGAACAAGGAAAATTTCCTGTTTTTAAAAAGACACCAGCTATAGAACGATTTAGCAAAAGACAACGAGAATCCCACACAGAGCTTGAGAAACTTTGGTGGGATTTAGATTTAACCTCTGCTCTGAGCGGAGCAAAAGTGCAAGATGCTATACAGAAAATAAATTCAAACATAATTCCATATAACTGGTACGGACAGACCGCATAGCTATATCAACTCTACAGCAGCCCTTTTCATATCATCATTCACATCAATGTATTTTTGAGTGACGGCAATACTCTTGTGCCCTGCCAAGCTAGCTAGTATCCGCACTGAAATGCCCTTGTTTGCCAAGGTGGTAATAAATTGACGGCGACCACTATGGCTGCTCGCTCCAGCGATACCCGCCTTTTTGTAAAGCCAAAAGAAATGCTGACACATTGTATTTGGTGTGAAACTTAAACGATTTGAAGTATGAAACAGGGCAATTGCTGGGTCTTTGATATGTCGTGTTCTTAAGTAAACTGCCAATTCTTCCTTGAGCTTGGCTGGCAAGAATACTGTTCTACCATCATTGCCTTTGGTCTGCGCCGCACTTAAGCGGATTTCGCTTTTAATTGTGCCATCGACATTTAATACATCCCCCATCTTTAGCTGGGCGATTTCCTTGACCCTTAGTCCCGCCCAAAATCCCATGAGCAACATCGCACGATTGCGTTCTGCGTATTTGGTAGTGCTGATATAGCGTAATACCTGTTCTAATTCTGCTGTGGTGAGTGTTTTTGCTTGAGCCATTTGTTTTTTCCTTAGATAAATAAAACTATGTAAGTAGTTTGTATTCTTTTTCTTAAAAGGACGACCAGTTTGTGTAAAAAATAATCTGTAATAAAATCAATTACTTATAATTTAATATCACCAAAGAAAATAGTAATAATCTTTGGTGGTACTGATTGTATTTAGTAAATCTGTAGGATAAAGACGACAAAATGTGGAGCACTACTGTCGTGCAACACACGACACAGCACTTGCCAAAGGGACAACACCTCAAATCAGACCTACAACCCTAAAGTAGGGGTTCTCTAATGCATGGCATTTGAAATACTTAACACGAAGCGCATAGACTGTTTTTGAGGTGTTGTGCTGTCGTGTTTAACACGACACTTTACTTATCGACTGTTAATTGCTTTATATCAATTGTTTCTATTTACCTTCATTAACAATTGTGGGGTTACTCACAGCTATGGAGATTGCTTATCTGGTATTGATTTCATAAATCGATACGATAGGACCAAATTGGTCGTGAGTCGTCTATGCCTCATTTATTGGCAATGTTCATGATTTAGACAATTTGGCTCGACTAGACTTAGGATTAATAAATACTGTTATGAACAAATTTATTGCAAATGTCCGCATCAAAGGTCAAACAGTAAGAATGGCTGTTTTTGCTGACTGTCAACTACATGCTAGATTGATACTCCAGTATCAGTTTGGTATGAATTCTTTAGTATCGTCACCAATCCTCATCAAGGAGGCTGATACAAATAAAGCCATGAATCCTGAGCAGGCAAAAATAAAGTCGATGCAGGATCGAGTTAAACAAGATCAGGCAGCACTCAAAGCAGAACGTGCAAGGCAGAGGATACATCATGCACAACAGCAAGTTACTAAGGCGATCAATCTAAAAAAACCACAGTCAAATAGCTAGACACCTAATTTGTGTATGAAATTGATTTTCGACATTACTGTGTTGGAAGATAAAAGTCTATTTCTTAAATAGTTCTGCATGCGTTCCAATACGAGCCAGTCGTAACTCACTACCGACTATTTTATAGATGAGAACGCAGTCATTAGTAATGTGGCAATCCCAAAAGTTAACGTAATCACCTTTTAATGGATGGTTGTAGTATTTCATGGGCAAGACTTGACCTGTTATCAGTTTAGTCAAAACAATAAGATATTCGACTTGGTTAAACTTGGGGCTTTGTACGATTTTCTTAAAGTCTTTTACATACTGATTACTAGGTACTGGATGTAACAGCATTATCCTAAAATATCCTTATGCATCGCCTCTAAAGATTTATATTTTTTTAAGTTAGATTTACTCTTGGGTAAATCAAGTTCTTTCATAGCAGCAATGGTTTTAGCATTGGGTATGCGTAAGTCAAAAGGGATAGTGCCC
>Ga0065174_1000216_pt1 | contig 10691 bp, 9 predicted proteins | sample CryBogCBE25Jul08_FD_59216 | JGI IMG/M metagenome (GOLD analysis project Ga0065174, IMG submission 59216) | Freshwater microbial communities from Crystal Bog, Wisconsin, USA - CBE25Jul08 (version 2) (version 2) | ecosystem: Environmental > Aquatic > Freshwater > Lake | place: Crystal Bog... | reverse complement strand
ATATAAACTGGGAAATGAGGGTATCGAGTTTCGAAGCGGCAGTCCCCTTTTCACTCAGTTCGCTGTCCATTACCAGAGATGTTGCTTGCGAATGACGTAGGATGAAAGCAATTTCATCTGTTTTAAGCATGAAATTAATTGGGATAAAAACAGCACCTAAGCGAGCTAAAGCAAAGCGAATTGCAGCAAAACCATGCGAATTACGAGCCAACATTGCCACGTGATCACCATAACCCACACCAATATTAGTCAGGCCAAAACATAGATGATCCACACAGGCATTAAATTCTTTATAAGTCCAACGGGTTTGCCCACAAATGATTGCCGTTTTATTTGGGAATCTAAGGGATGTTCTACGTAAAACATCTCCAATTGTTTGGCTTCGAACGATTGGGCTTACCAACATATCGTTCGTCTTTTTTTCTTTAGACAAGATAGTCTCCATTTATAGAAATCGTTTCAATATTCTATGGCAGTTTTTCATCATTTTGTATAAAGAAATAACGTGTTTTACTCATGTTCTTTGATTGGTTGATGAAAACTTAACCGGACTTTGAATCCAGGATTTTCCTTGGTCATCTTTTTTCACCATCCCACGTTCTGCAAAAAGAGGGTGTTGCATCGTTTCTTGAAGGGGAATGACTGGCGTAAAACAACAATCTATTCCTGCAAATTTTTCGAGTATAAAAGCCCCCGATTGTTGTTCGAACCAATCTTGGACAGAATAATAGAGCTCTTGAGCGGCTACAGTTCCCACACCATGACCAAACGACCAATGTTGATCTACCCATTCGGGTTTACCCGCGGTGAGACAAAAGATTTTCCAAAATTTATGTTCTAAGGCACCCAAGGCAAACCATTTTCCATCCTTTGAATGGTAGACGTTGTAGCAGGCAACACCTCCGTTGAGAAGATCCTCTGCAGGACCTAGTGCATGTCCAAGTTGATGCACTGATACCTGTGCAGTCATATTTGCAGCTAACACTCCATCCGTCATCGAAACATCGACAATTGATCCTTTGCCACTTCTGCTCGCTTGCCAAAGAGCGGCTAAACAACCCATAGCGGCAGTAATAGATCCACCTAAAACATCAGCAATCTGCACGTTTGCCATGACGGGTCTTCCTTGCTTATCGCGCATTTGATCAAGGATACCTGCAAGCGCCAGCGAATTGATATCATGGCAGGCTAAATCTTTCCAAGATCCCGTCAAACCGTAGCCGGTAATTGCGCAATAAACCAAAGAGGGCTTTAAGGTCATTAAAAATTCTGGGCCAAGACCTAAACGTTCCATCACCCCAGGCCGAAAACTTTCGATGATCAAATCCGATTGTGAGACCAGTTCGATAAAATGTTTTTTATCATCGATGTTTTTTAAATCAAGCCGGATATTTTTTTTATGTTGATTGAGTGCTTGAAAAAAACCACTTGAAGTTTGTGTCGCCTGCTCTGCCGGAGTTTGAAAAAATGTTCTTGCATAATCTCCTACCCCACGATCTTCCACTTTTAAAACATCTGCTCCCATGCTTGCTAGATGCCATGTACAAAGAGGACCAGGAAGAAGCCTAGTTAAGTCAAGAACTTGTAAACCCTGTAATGGTAGATTCATCGATATTAAATGGGATTGCAATAGGTACTGAGTTTTTCTAAATCAAGTATGTGAATTTCTCCATAACTTAGGCTAATTAAGCCATTTTCCTCAAGAGCTTTTAGGGAGCTATTTACTCTTTGTCTCGATAATCCTGCTAATTGCCCAACTTCCTCTTGAGATATTTTGATCATCATGGTTTGTTTTGGGTACCACGCATTAAACATGGTAGCTAAGGATCGCGCCACGCGTTCATCAACATTGAGCAAACGTTCATTTTCCATTGCACCAATAAATTGGCCAAGACGTTTATTTAGTTGATTGATTAAATAACGATTGAAATAAATACTTCTATCCAATAACCATAAAAATGTACTCTTTGGTAAAAAAGCAATATCTGAGTCCTGAATCGCAATTGCATCATACAGTCTGGTTTCTTCTTTTAGGATGGATCCCTCTCCAAACCATGCCCCAGGAGCAAGCCCAATCAACGTGGTTGATTTCCCGCTTTGGGTAACATTATTCACCTTGATGACCCCACTTATGACACCAATCCAAAAGTTGGGAGGTTCCCCGCGACGACATACGTATCCTCCAGCTAGAATCGTTTTGGTTTGAACATCTTTTTTTACGCGATCCTGTTCTTCATCGCTTAATCCTGTCATCCAAGAGCTGTTTTGAAATAAAACATCGATTGACATTAGTACTTTCCCTTAGATTGTCGGTCAAATGACACATTACCTGAATCGGTGACGATTATACTTTGTACACTTTAATAATGAACTTTATTCAATCAATCAGCATACTCTAAATACAAGTATTGAACATGATCGAAGTAACCGATTTAACCTTTCCAAAATTGCTTCTTCAACATGCGCACCGTATCCCGAAACAGCCCGCTTACAGAGAGAAATACTTAGGGATTTGGCAGGAGATCAGTTGGGAAAAAAACTGCATCGAAATTCAAGAAATCGCTTGTGGATTGGCATCTCTTGGTTTTAAACGTGGAATGAACTTAGCGTTGATTGGTGATAATCGCCCAAAACTTTATCAAGCCATGGTTGCAGCGCAATGTCTTGGCGGTGTTGCAGTCCCTTTGTATCAAGATGCAATTGCCTCAGAAATGATTTATGTACTTAACGATGCTCAAATTTCATTTGCCATTGTTGAGAACCAGGAGCAAGTGGATAAGCTTTTAGAAATCAAAAGTCAAACGAGCCATTTACAAACGATGTTTTATGAAGATCCAAAGGGCTTAAACGGTTACACCCAAGCAGGTCTGTATTCTATCGACCATCTTCTAGAGATTGGGCGGACTTTTTCTCAATCGTCTCCTCACTTTTTTATGAGCGAGTTAGAGCAAGGGAGAAGCACAGATATTTCCATTATTTTGTATACCTCTGGGACTACAGGTAAACCAAAAGGGGTTGCTCACGCACACCAGAATTTTCTACGCGCTGGAATGAATAGTGCTGAATTTGATAAGCTCAATTCCAAGGATAATATCTTGGCGTATTTGCCAATGGCATGGGTTGGTGATCATCTTTTTTCTTATGCTCAAGCGATGGTGACTGGGATGACCGTGAATTGTCCAGAGTCTCGGGAAACCGTGATGTCAGATATGCGAGAAATTGGGCCATCCTATTACTTCGCTCCGCCACGTATATTTGAAAATATGTTGACCCAGGTTACCATTCGCATGGAGGATGCTGGCGCATTTAAGAAGAAGCTTTTTGCAAAAGCAATGACTCAAGCAAAGAAGGTCGGTACTCAAATTTTAGATGGGCAGTCAGTTGGCCTATTTGATCGCTTGCAATATGCATTTTTTAACCTCACCATTTACGCACCTCTTAAAAACGCCCTTGGATTAAGTAAAATTCGTGTTGCATACACAGCAGGTGAGGCGATTGGTCCCGATTTATTTAAGTTCTATCGATCCTTAGGGGTGAACCTTAAACAGTTTTACGGTCAAACTGAATCATGTGCTTACGTGTGTTTACAACCTGATCAAAAGGTTAAATATGATACTGTGGGCTTTGCGGCACCAGGGATGGAACTGAAGTTATCCGCCAGTGGTGAGGTATTAGTCAAAGGTGTGAGTGTCATGAATGGGTACTATAAGAATCCTGAAGCAACCGCTGAAGTCATCGATAGTGATGGTTATTTCCATACGGGAGATGCAGGAATCATTGATCAAGATGGACATTTAAGAATTATTGATCGAATAAAAGACGTTGGGAAGATGGCCAATCACAAACTCTTTTCGCCCAAATATATCGAAAACAAATTGAAATTTTTTCCATCAATCAAAGAGGCAGTTGTTTTTGGTGATGCAAAAGATTCAGTAGTTGCTTTTATCAATATTGATTTTGAAGCAATGGCAAATTGGGCTGAGCGGAAAAATATTGCCTTTTCTGGGTATATTGATTTGGCAGCAAAACAAGAGGTCTATGACAGCATCAAACATTGTATTGATCAAGTGAATGTCGATCTGTCGCAAGATCCGATGTTAAGTCATGCCCAAATTGATCGCTTCTTGATTTTGCATAAAGAACTCGATCCTGATGATGACGAACTAACTAGAACCAGAAAAGTTCGGCGCGCATTTTGTGCCCAAAAATATGCACCCTTGATTGATGCTCTTTACTCTGGAAAAGATGAACAGTTTATTGAAACTCAGGTGAAATTTGAGGATGGTCGATTAGGTAGTATTAGTGCCAATCTCAAAATAGCACATGCGCAAAGGCAAAAGGTGCCTGTATGAGTCATCAAGAAGTTCTGCGCTTAGAAAATATTTCATTATCTTTTGGTGGCGTGAAAGCACTAACGAATATTTCATTTAACGTATATGAACATGAAATTCGCTCCATTATTGGCCCAAATGGTGCTGGTAAAAGTTCGATGCTCAATGTCATTAATGGCGTATATCACCCGCAAGAGGGAAACATTTATTTCCGCGGTCAAGTTCGTAAAAAAATGACTCCAGTACTTGCAGCGCATGGTGGTGTTGCTAGAACCTTTCAAAATATTGCGCTCTTTAAGGGAATGTCAGTTCTTGATAACATCATGACCGGCAGGAATACCAAAATGAAAGCAGGTTTCCTCAGTCATGCTTTGTGGATAGGTAAGGCCAGAAATGAAGAAGAAGCCAATCGTGAAAAAGTAGAAGAGATTATCGATTTTCTGGAAATACAACACATTCGTAAAACACCTGTTGGAAAATTACCATATGGGCTTCAAAAAAGAGTTGAGCTGGCGCGCGCACTGGCAGCCGAACCCTCGATCCTTCTCTTAGACGAACCGATGGCGGGAATGAATGTTGAAGAAAAGCAGGATATGTGCCGATTTATTCTCGAAGTCAATCAGCAATATGGGGTGAGCATTATTTTGATTGAACATGACATGGGCGTGGTGATGGATATTTCTGATCGAGTCGTGGTATTGGACTATGGCAAAAAAATTGGCGATGGACTACCAAACGATATAAAAAATAATCCTGATGTGATTAGCGCCTATTTAGGAACAAACCAATAATTAAACAGATCACTAAATAAATTATGCAATTTTTTATTGAAATCGTCATGAGCGGGATACTCTCTGGATTGATGTACTCATTGGTTGCCCTTGGGTTTGTATTAATTTTCAAGGCTTCTGGAGTGCTCAACTTTGCCCAAGGGTCAATGGTCTATACCGCAGCGCTGGCGGTTGTAGGATGGATTGATATGGGGATGCCCATGTGGCTAGCAATTCTTGCGGCATTTCTGTTTATGGTGCTTGTTGGTATTTGTACCGAAAGATTTGTTCTTGGTAAGCTAGTTAATCAGCCACCCATTTCCTTATTTATGGCGACGATCGGTTTAAGTTTTTTCTTGGATGGTCTTGCGCCCATCTTATTTGGAAGTGAGATTCGGCCGATTAATTTGGGGATTGTAGATGAACCCATTCAATCAATTATGACTGCAACGGGTATTGGTATTTCCAAGCTTGATCTATTTTCATCATTCATTATCGTGATACTTGTATTGGTATTAACGTTGCTTTTTCAATATACCCGGGTAGGCCGCGCCTTAAGGGCAGTTGCCGATGATCATCAAGCCGCTCTTTCTTTGGGGATTCCGTTAGAAAATATTTGGGCGATTGTGTGGGCGATTGCCGGATTTGTCGCCTTGGTTGCGGGCTTGCTTTGGGGGGCACGCAATGGGGTCCAATATGCACTTTCCTTGACGGCTCTTAAAGCATTGCCCGTCTTGATTTTAGGTGGTTTTACTTCCGTTCCAGGAGCAGTTATCGGTGGTGTGATCATTGGCGTATCAGAGAAACTCGCAGAAATTTATATCCCTCCAGTATTGCAGGGCTGGTTTGGGGGCAACTTTGGGGGTATCGAAGGGTGGTTCCCATATATCTTTGCCTTACTTTTTCTTCTGGTGCGTCCAGAAGGATTGTTTGGTGAAAAACACATTGACCGAGTTTAAGGAAGACCGATGTTCTATAGAGAAACTGGCCAATTTAAAACAAGTTATCGAGCTGATAGCCAAATCTTTCCGATTTGGCAAGATCGGATTGGGATGCTAGTGGTCCTTTTTTTTGCCGTAGTTGGTATTCCGCTCATCGCAAGTGAATACTGGATTAATGCCATTCTGATTCCTTTTTTAATTTTTTCTCTAGCCACGATGGGCCTCAATTTTTTGACTGGCTATGCTGGTCAATTATCTTTGGGGTCCGCAGCCTTTATGGCGGTTGGGGCTTTTGCAACCTATAACTTTCAATTAAGGGTAGAAGGAATTCCCTTCTTTGCCTCCATTTTTTTGGGTGGCGTAAGCGCTGCAGCCGTTGGTATTTTATTTGGTCTTCCATCCTTACGCATTAAAGGTTTTTATTTAGCGGTAGCAACTCTCGCAGCACAGTTTTTCGTCGTATGGTGTTTGACCAAATTTCCATGGTTTTCGAACAATAGTTCATCTGGCGTCATTAGTGCTCAGACTATCACCATGTTTGGTTTTACTTTCGACACACCGATTCGAAAATACTTATTGGTATTGTTTTTTGTCATTCTTTTAGCTCTGCTTGGTAAAAACCTCGTCCGTTCAGCGACCGGCAGAGCCTGGATGGCTGTTAGGGATATGGACGTTGCTGCTGAAGTCATTGGCATTCCCCTCATGCGTACAAAACTACTTGCATTTGCTATTAGTTCGTTTTATTGCGGTATTGCTGGTGCGCTTTATGCCTATTGCTACCTAGGTACCGTTGAACCAGATGGATTTTCATTGGATCTCTCCTTCAAAATTCTATTTATGGTCATTATTGGGGGTGTTGGTAGTATTTTGGGTAATTTCCTGGGCGCTGGCTTTATCTTGCTCTTGCCGATTTTTTTAGATATTGTTTTACCAGCAGTTGCAAAAGTATTACATTTACCCCTAAGCAGTCAAATTGTTTCGCATATTCAATTAATGGTTTTTGGTGCACTGATTATTTTCTTTTTAATTGTTGAGCCGCATGGACTAGCTAAGCTGTGGCAAATTACGAAAGAAAAACTTCGCCTTTGGCCTTTTCCGCATTAACGTAACGCAATTTTTTAATGATTAAAACATAAGGAAATTTCAATGAACACGATCAAGAAGTTACTGAGCATTACGGCATTCACATGCCTGGCAACTCTTTCAACCGTTTATTCACATCAGGCTCTAGCTGAAGATCAATTTGTAGCAATTCCGAGTTTTAGAATTGGGCCTTATGGTCAAAATGGACAATCTTTTTATGGTGGGTTTATTGACTATTTAAATTACGTCAATCTAGCTGAAGGTGGTGTGAATGGCGTGAAATTTTCTTGGGAGGAATGCGAAACGGAATACAACAATGCTAAAGGGGTGGAGTGTTATGAGCGTTTAAGAACGCAAACCGGAACCTCGAAAGGAACGGCGATTCATGTCATGGCAACGGGTATTTCATACGGAATATTAGAAAAAACACAAACGGATAAGGTTCCGCTCATTATGATGGGGTATGGTCGCACTGCTGCTGTGGATGGTTCTGTTTTTCCTTATGCCTTCCCATTAGTTACAACCTATCAAATGCAGGCCTCCGCCATTATTAAGTTCTTAGCGCAGAAGAATGGTGGCACTTTAGCTGGTAAGAAGATCGTTTATTTGTATCATGATTCAGCTTATGGTAAAGAGCCTATGGTGGCATTATCTGCGGAAAGTTCACTCAATAGTTTTAAATTGATTGAAATCCCTGTTGCTCACCCAGGCAATGAACAAGGTGCGCAGTGGCTAAAAATCAGAGAAGAAAACCCCGATTATGTGATTTTTTGGGGCTGGGGTGTGATGAATCAAACTGCGATTAAAGCGGCCCAAAAAGTTGGTTTCCCACGCGACAGAATCATCGGATCTTGGTGGGCAGGATCTGAAGAAGATGTGATTCCTGCTGGAGATGGAGCTAAGGGATATATGAGTGCGACCTGGAACGTGGCGGGTAAGAATGTGCCATTGATTGCAGGTATAGAGAAAACAGTCTACGGCGCAGGTAAAGGGAATTTGTCTGATAAAAACAAAATCGGAACAATTTTGTATAACCGTGGCGTGTCCGCGGCTCTAGTAACTGTTGAAGCGGTTCGCAATGCACAAGCAAAGTATGGTAAAGGTAAAGTGGTTACTGGGGAGCAAATGCGTTGGGCATTTGAAAATTTGAATGTCACAAACGCACGTCTTGCAAGTCTTGGCGCTACAGATCTGTTACCGGAAATCAAAACTTCTTGTGAAAATCACGAGGGCTCTGGAAAGATCAAAATCCAACAATGGGATGGTACAAAATGGGTGTTCGTATCAGACTGGATTGAAGGTAATAAAAAGCTCTTACATCCATTATTTAAAAATGCCGCAATGGACTATGCCAAAGAGAAAAATATTACCCCTGCTTGCGCAAAAAACTGATCGTCTGAAAGCGTGAAATGACATCCCTGCTCTGCGTCAATAATATTGAAGTGATTTATGACCATGTGATATTGGTCCTGAAAGGAGTGTCCCTCGAAGTAAAAAAAGGCAGTGTTGTAGCACTTCTTGGTGCGAATGGCGCTGGTAAATCAACGACGCTCAAGGCGATTTCTAATATTTTGGCAGCCGAGAGAGGGGATGTGACGAAAGGTAGTATCGAGTATAAAAATGAACGGGTTGATCAATTAACGCCCAATCAACTTGTAAAACGTGGCGTCATTCAAGTAATGGAAGGGCGCCATTGTTTTGCACATTTATCGATTGAAGATAATTTATTAACCGGAGCATACACACGAAACATCAGTCATTCTGAAACTAAGCAAGAACTTGAAAAAATCTATGCTTATTTCCCGCGATTAAAATTACGCAGAAAATCCCAAGCAGCATATACCTCTGGGGGTGAGCAACAAATGTGCGCGATTGGTCGTGCGATGATGGCAAAGCCAGAAATGATTTTATTAGATGAACCATCCATGGGGCTTGCCCCGCAAATTGTTGAAGAAGTATTTGAAATTGTCAATGATTTAAACAAGCGCGAAGGGGTGAGTTTCCTTTTGGCGGAACAAAACACCATGGTTGCATTACGTTACAGTGATTATGGTTATATTCTTGAAAATGGGCGTGTAGTAATGGATGGAAGTGCGCAAGATTTACAAAATAATGAGGACGTCAGAGAGTTTTATTTAGGTATTGCGACCAATGATGATGCGCAACGAAAATCCTTTAAAGATGTGAAATCCTATCGTCGACGCAAACGTTGGCTTTCTTGATTGATTAACATGATTCTAGATCCGTTGGAAACACGCTCATCAAGCGATAGAGAACAGGCATTATTTCAAAAGCTCCCTTCTCAAATTGCGTGGGCCAAGTCGAGTACTACCTATTTTGGCGAACTGTTTAAGGAAATTTCACCAAACAAGATCACTTCTCGTGAGATGCTGGCTACTATTCCTGTTACGCGGAAATCAGATCTTAGTACTCAACAAAAAAACCTCCCACCTTTTGGTGGTTTAAATGCCACGAGAATTCCGAACTTAAAACGTATTTTTCAATCTCCAGGGCCAATTTATGAACCGCAAGGGAATGAATTAGATGGTTTTCGTATGGCGCGCGCTCTTCGTGCAGCTGGATTTGTTCAAGGTGATCTCGTGCACAATAGCTTTTCTTATCACTTTACTCCAGGGGCATGGATGATGGAGGGTGGAGCGCATGCATTGGGCTGCTGTGTCTTTCCTGCGGGTGTCGGACAAACTGAATTGCAAGCGATAACGATCGCCCAGTTACAACCAACTGCATATACTGGCACGCCGTCATTTCTAAAAATTATTTTAGAAAAATCCGATGAATTAAAACTGCAATCAAGTAGTATTCAGAAGGCTTTAGTTTCTGGCGAGGCCCTCACACCTAGTATGCGCGCCTGGTTTATAAATCGTGGCATAACAGTGGTGTCTGCTTATGCGACAGCTGATGTAGGATTAATTGCCTACGAGACACCGGAGTTGGTCTCGGGAATGATTGTCGATGAAGAGATTATTTTAGAAATCGTAGAACCAAATGGAATGACACCAGTTCCTATTGGAGAAATTGGCGAAGTGGTAATTACGGTTTTTAATCCAGATTATCCATTGATACGTTTTGGTACCGGTGACTTATCCGCAATCGATCGCAATTCAATACATCAAGCAGCGCCATGTGGCAGAACGAATCTTCGTATTAAAGGCTGGTTAGGACGAGCTGATCAGACCACTAAAATTAAAGGAATGTTTGTTCATCCAAGTCAAGTAGGCGAAATTATGAAAAAACATCCTGAAATTCAACGCGCCAGAATCATTGTTAGTGGCAATATTGGTAATGAAGAAATGACTTTGCATTGTGTTTTACAAAATAGTTTGGATGATGATTTGCAGAAATTAAATGCAAGGATTGTCGATTCAGTTAGAGAAGTTACAAAACTCAGAGCTACAGTGGTTTTTCGGGACGACCATTTGATCCCTCAGGACGGTAAAGTGATTGAAGATGCAAGAACATACGCATAATAGGAATTGCCATGGTTGCATTAACTGAGGAAAAAAAACAGGAGATTCACGAAAGTTTTCTCAAGCAAGGTTTGATGC
>Ga0065174_1000212_pt1 | contig 10823 bp, 9 predicted proteins | sample CryBogCBE25Jul08_FD_59216 | JGI IMG/M metagenome (GOLD analysis project Ga0065174, IMG submission 59216) | Freshwater microbial communities from Crystal Bog, Wisconsin, USA - CBE25Jul08 (version 2) (version 2) | ecosystem: Environmental > Aquatic > Freshwater > Lake | place: Crystal Bog... | reverse complement strand
GCGCATGGAAGACAGGTTTCTGAGTATTCAAAAAACATGCTCAAAGCAAAAAGACCTGACATCGAAATCGTCGGTGACGATCTCCACCCACTGGGATCAGTAAAAGATTTTTCTCCTTACATCTCTAAAATCAAAGCATCAGGCGCAGATACGGTGATAACCGGTAACTGGGGCAATGATATGGCGCTTTTGATTAAAGCTGCAAAAGATGCTGGGTTAAAGGCCAAATTTTTCACATTTTACGCCGGTGGTTTAGACGCTCCTACAGCAATGGGGGCAGCTGGTGAAGGAAAAGTCATCCAAGTCATTGAATGGCAGCGTAATCAAACCGGTAGTACTTTAGAAAAATACGCCGAAGATTTTGGTAAAAAATACCCGACGATTGATTTCTATTACGCTCGGATCAACACAACAATTGATATGTTGGCATTAGCAATGAAAAACGCCAAATCGAATGACCCGAAAGATGTTGCTTTAGCCCTTGAGAATATGAGTTTTAAGTCTGGCTATGGTGATGTATTCATGAGAAAGAGTGATCATCAGTTGGTGCAACCGCTCCACTTATCCGTGTTTTCGAAAGCGGGACAACCCGGCGTCAAATATGATGTTGAAAAAACGGGTTATGGCTTTAAGAATATTGCGGATATGAGCATGAAAGATTCAGATCAACCCAATACCTGTGTGATGGAACGACCATAAACGTCATCTGAGATTTCGTTTTGGAATTTTTACTTACAACAATTTGGAATGGCCTCTCGTATGGCTTGCTGTTGTTTATGCTATCGAGCGGCCTCACCCTTATCTTTAGTATGATGGGGGTCCTCAATTTCGCGCATGCTAGCTTTTATATGTTGGGCGCGTACTTTGCTTACCAAATTAGCAATTGGATTGGCTTTTGGCCGGCATTGATCATCGCGCCGATTTGCGTTGGTATCCTCGGATCTTTGATTGAAAAATATGCCTTAAGAAGAGCCCATAAATACGGACATGTGGCTGAACTGCTGTTTACCTTTGGCTTGACTTTTTTGATTGAAGAGTCTGTGCACTTGATTTGGGGTCGATCCGCAGTAGATTACCGTATTCCAGCCCTTCTTGATTTTTCTTTGTTCAACGTATTTGACACTTCTTATCCAGCATACAAAGGGTTCATGATGTTGGTCTCGATAGGGATGTTATTGGCGCTGTACTTGTTCATCACCAAAACCCGCATCGGTCTTATTATTCAAGCTGCTTTATCTAAACCTGAGATGGTTGAAGCCCTTGGACATAATGTCCCCATGACATTCTCATTGGTATTCGGGGGTGGAGTTGCACTAGCTGCTTTAGCTGGTGTGATTGGCGGTAATGCCTTTATTACTGAACCAGGAATGGCTGCTGCTGTAGGCAGTATTGTTTTCGTTGTCGTCGTGGTTGGTGGCTTAGGGTCTTTGATTGGGGCCTTCATTGCTTCTTTACTGATTGGCTTTTTACAAACGGTTTTTGTGTCTTTACCAACCACTTTTTTCGATCTCGGTCATTTCTTGGGTCTTCCAATTATCCAAAGTTCCGGATTAGGAAAATTGACCCTGACAGAGTTAGTTCCACTACTTCCCTATTTGCTGATGGTCGGTATTTTGGTATTTAGACCCAAAGGCATTATGGGAACGCGAGAATCTTAGTCCCATGAAATCAAGAAAACTCGCTGGAATGTCTCCAGTAATACCAATCTTCTTGTGTTTAATCATTGCCATTATCCTGCCACTGATTTTTAAATCTGATCTCCTTTTATCCATTTTGTGTGAAATTGGAATCATGGCGATTTTTGCTCTTTCGTACAACATGCTTCTGGGTCAAACGGGCTTATTGTCGTTTGGTCACGCGGTCTATTATGGAATCGGTGCATTTGGGACGATCCATACGCTCAATATACTAAAACACCATTCCTTCATTTCGATCAGTATGTTGCCGCTCATCGGTGGATTGACTGCTCTACTTTTGGCAATTATTTTTGGATTCGTATCAACCAAAAAATCAGGCACCACATTTTCCATGATTACTTTAGGCCTTGGGGAAATGGTGCATTCTTGTTCTGTTTTAATTCCTGATTTTTTTGGCGGTGAAGGTGGTATTTCAGGGAATCGGATGATCATGAAACCTGATGTGTTTGGAATTTCCTATGGACCACAAATTCAGTTTTATTTTTTAGTCTTGGTTTGGCTCATCATCTCGGCCTTTTTCATGTTTTTTATCACAAAGACACCTCTTGGAAAAATGGCTAATGCCGTCAGAGATAACCATGAACGCGCAGAGTTTATTGGCTACAACCCACAAAAGGTAAGGTTTTATATGACGGTCTTATCCGGCTTTTTTGCCGGAATATCTGGCGGACTCACTGCCCTCAATTATGAGATTGTCACTGCTGAAACCCTTAATGCTGGAACTTCTGGGATCGTATTGCTCATGTCTTTTGTCGGTGGCATTGGTAGCTTTTTCGGGCCGATTATTGGCGCGGTGGTCATTACGATGATGAAGATATTTGTTGGTGGTTTATCAAAAGCATGGTTATTGTATTTAGGGATTTTATTTATCACGATGGTTTTATTTATCCCAGGCGGAATTGCCGGTATCTTAAAGAGTCAAAGCATCCTATGGAGCAAGGTCTCGCCACTAAAACTCATACCAAAATATCTGATTTCATGTATCCCGATCATATGCGCTTCCCTTGGCGTGATTCTCGTCATTGAAATGACTTATGTCTTTTTGGGCAATGACACGAATGTTTCTCAAGCACATTTGATGATTGCGGGATTAACAATTAATACTTCAAATATTTTTCCCTGGATTGCATCCGTTGGAGCCATTGTGATTGGCAAAAAATTATTTGAGCTGTACTGGCATTACTCTTGGGTGCCGTTATTCGATATTCTAGATAAGCCATGATTGATAAAGACCCCTATACAGGTAAACACATTTTAGAAATACGTGATCTGAAGAAGAATTTCGGGAATACCGAAATTATTCGTGGGGTTAATCTATCACTGAACACTGGGGAACGACACGCCATCATTGGCCCTAATGGTGCTGGAAAATCCACCTTTTTCCATTTGATTAGTGCCAGAATTCAACCAAGTTCTGGCGATGTTATTTTTAAAGACCAATCTGTCAGCCACCTCAAGTCGTTTGAAATTAACCGGATGGGCTTATCCCGCAGCTTTCAAGTAACCAATATCTTTCATCGAATGTCGGTTGCAGAAAATATTCGTTGTTCACTTTTATGGTCGTATGGTTATAAATATTCATTTTTTAAGTTTGTCGACCACTTAAAAGAAGTCAATCTCAAATGTGAAGAAATTCTTGAATTAATCGGTTTAACTGCACGTAAAGAAACAATTGCTTCAGAATTGAGTTATGCCGAGCAACGCTCGCTTGAGATTGGTATTACTGTTTGTGGTGGTGCAGATTTAATTTTATTAGATGAGCCAACCGCAGGTATGAGCAACATCGAGACAGAGTTTGCCATCGATTTAATCAAAAAAGTAACGAAAAATAAAACCCTCTTGATGGTTGAACACGATATGAGTGTGGTCTTTAAATTAGCTGATCGGATTTCAGTATTGGTTTATGGACAAATCATCGCAACCGGTACACCAGATGAAATTCATCATAATCCGCTCGTTCGTGAAGCGTATCTTGGAACACATGCAGATGCGATTGCATAAAATGCCAATGGAATCCATCAATGCTTGATATTCAGAACCTTCACGCGTATTACGGTAAAAGTCACGCTCTCAAAGGCGTTGATTTACACGTCAAAAATTCTGAGATTGTTTGTTTAATTGGCAGAAATGGCGTTGGTCGATCGACAACGGCAAAAGCCATTATGGGCCTGGTCTCAAAGACCGGTGATATCAGTTTTGGGCAACAAAAGATCAGTCATTTACAAACCTATCAAATTGCACGTGCGGGTATTGGCTATGTCCCAGAAGATCGGTCTATTTTTTCTGATTTAACGGTCAAACAAAATTTGTTACTTGGTAAAAAAATGGGTTCGAGCAGCAAGTGGGATTATGAGGATATGTATGCCTTGTTTCCGATTCTGAAAGAGCGTGCTGATACACCTGCAGGGGTACTTTCTGGAGGTGAACAACAAATGCTCACCCTTTGTAGAACCCTGATGGGAGATCCACAATTGATGATCATTGATGAACCCACAGAAGGACTTGCCCCGAAAATCGTCACCCAAGTTGGTCATTTTTTATCGACCTTAAAAGAAAAAGGTGTTTCGATTTTGATGATCGAACAAAAACTTTCTATTGCTCTCGATATTTCCGATCGCGTGTATGTCATGGGACACGGAAAAATTGTTTTTGAAGGTACTCCAAATGAGTTACTCCAGAGAAAAGATATTCAACAAACTTGGCTAGAAATCTAGCCTCTCGATACCTGAGGAAATGACGAGATGGGTGTAAAACAATTATTTGATTTGACCGGTAAACATGCATTAATTACTGGAGGATCCAGAGGCTTAGGTTTACAAATGGCGCATGCTTTATGCGAAATGGGGGCTTCTGTCTTCTTGGTCGCACGTAAACAAGAGGAACTGAATCGTGCAACCGAGCATTTGCACCAGCAAGGTTTTCAAGCTTTTAGCATGAGCGCTGATCTACAAGATGGCACAGTTGCCGGCGCGGTAGTCGATGCCGCACTCCAACACTTTCCCCAAATTGATATTTTGGTCAATAACGCTGGCGCATCATGGGGCGCACCCGCAGAAGACTACCCTGCCGAGGCCTGGCATAAACTCATGAATCTAAATATCAATGCCATGTTTTTTATGAGTCAAGCAGTCGCAAAAAAATCAATGATTGCACATCACTCTGGAAAAATCATTAATGTCGCATCAGTAGCTGGATTGCGAGGAAACCCTGCAAGCATGCAAACGATTGCCTACAACACTTCGAAAGGTGCTGCCGTGAACCACACCCGCGCGCTTGCTGCTGAATGGGGGAAATACAATATCAATGTCAATGCGATTTGTCCAGGATTTTTCCCTTCTAAAATGACACAAGGTCTTTTGAGCACCATGAGTGAAGCTGTCATCAAAAAAACACCACTCGGGCGCATTGGCGGTGATGAGGACCTGATGGGAACAGTGGTATTTTTGGCATCGGAAGCCTCGAGACATATTACTGGTCAATATATTGCGGTCGATGGCGGATCATGTATTTGTTAAATAAAAAATCAGCTTTTTTTTGATTCCATCACCAATATGAGATCTGATGCGCACTGCCAAGAACGCTTCATTTTTTTTCATTCCAACAAGCATTGCTATCCTCTCCAAACGAATTAAAAAGGTAATCTATATGTCAGATCGACACTTGATCCATTGGCCCCCAAAGCATCAACATACCTTAACACTTCCGGATACCTCACTTCTATACAACTTAGAGGTTTCTGCAACGCGTTATCCTAACAAACCCTATATTTTGTATTACGACACAGCCCTGACATTTGCTAATTTTAAAAAAGAAACGGAACAGATCGCCGCGTACTTAGAACACGAATGTCATGTAAAAAAAGGAGATCGGGTGTTGTTGTATATGCAAAACTCCCCCCAATTCATGATCTCGTATTATGGAATTATGCGTGCCAATGCGGTCGTTGTACCGATTAATCCAATGAATGTCTCGCAAGAATTAGAGCATTACATCACTGATACAGACGCACGCGTCATCATCACCTCACAAGAATTGTTTCCCCAAGTATCACCACACTTAGATCAAAATAAATCGGTTCATCTTGAGCAAGCCATTGTTGCCTGTTACAACACTTATATCCGATCTCAAACCGATTTACAGTTACCGCAGGTAGTTCAAGAAAAAGAACACTACCAAGCCCATCCCAACGCAATCCGCTGGGATGACGTCTTGGTAAAAAATCTTGAACCTGGACCGATCTTGGTGCAGGCTGATGACCTCTGCGTAATGCCCTACACATCTGGGACAACAGGAAACCCCAAGGGATGTATGCATACCCATCGAACGGTGATGGCGACTATTTTGGCGAGTGAAAGTTGGTTTGATGCCAAAACCGATCACAGCCGACTTTCTGTATTGCCCATGTTTCATGTGACTGGCATGCAAAGTGGCCTCAATAGTCCCATGTATAGTGGCTCAACAGTCATTTTATTAACCCGTTGGGATCGAGATGTGGCTGCTCGGTGTATCGAAAAATACAAGATTGATTCCTTTAGCGCGATACCAACCATGGTGGTCGATTTTCTGGCAAATCCCAACTTGTCCAACTATGACATCAGTAGTATTCGGCGTTTAAATGGTGGTGGGACAGCCATGCCTGAGGCAATCGCACAAAAGTTACTGGATATGGGGCTACCCTTTATTGAAGGCTATGGCCTATCGGAGACCATTGCACCAAGCCATCTCAACCCAGTGCATCGTCCCAAAAAACAATGTTTAGGCATTCCAATCTTTGGGGTAGATTCGAAAATAATCGATCCACTTCATTTAACTGAAATGCCTCAAGGTGAAGTTGGAGAAATTATTATCCATGGCCCTCAAGTATTTAAAGGGTATTGGAAAAATGAAGAAGCTACCAAAAATTCGTTTATTGAGCTCGATGGAAAGTCATATTTTCGGACAGGAGACCTTGCTAAAGAAGATGAAGACGGCTATTTCTTTATGGTGGATCGGCTCAAGCGCATGATTAATGCTTCTGGCTACAAAGTATGGCCTGCTGAAGTTGAACTCATGTTATATAAACATCCAGCAATACAAGAAGCGTGCATTATTTCTTCAAAAGATCCCTATCGCGGAGAAACGGTGAAAGCGCTGGTGGTTCTCAAACAAGATGCAATAGGCAAAATATCAGAAGAAGAAATCATCACTTGGGCAAATCAGCAGATGGCAGTTTACAAGGCGCCAAAGAAAGTTGAATTCTTAACTGTGCTACCAAAATCAGGATCCGGAAAAATCTTGTGGCGGCAATTACAAGACGAAGATGCCAAAAAGACAACTTAAATATTTTCTCAAAAACATAATAACAGGGGATAAACTCCCCTGTTTTTTGAGCGGTAGATTGATGAATTAGATCAGTTTGACCAACTGTTTACCAAAATTCTTACCCTTGAGTAACCCTAGAAAAGCCTCAGGTGCTTGTTCTAAGCCATGGGCAATCGTCTGTCTGGGATTGAGTTTTTTAGATGCAACCAAGGCTCCTAGCTCCTGCAAAGCCTCAGGCCAAATATCTAAATGTTCGCTCACAATAAAGCCTTCAACCATCATTCGGTTCATTAAAATAAGCGCGGGGTTTTTCATTGGGATGGGATTGCCATTGTAGCCGGCGATCATGCCACAAACAGCAAAACGAGCAAACGCATTGGTGCGTAACATCACAGCATCAAGTACCATCCCGCCAACATTCTCGAAATGTCCATCAATGCCATTAGGACATACTTCCTGTATGGCTCTCGATAAAGAGACGTAATCTTCATGCTCCTTGTAATCAATGCAGGCATCAAAACCCAATTCTTTGACTACATAATCACATTTATCTTTACCACCTGCAAAACCAACCACATGCAGACCGCGCGCTTTCGCTAAGGCACCAAAGGCGCTCCCCACGGCGCCACTCGCAGCACTGACCGTCACCGTCTGTCCAGCTTTGGCTTGGATGATTTTTACTAAACCATACCAAGCGGTCACACCGGGCATACCAACAGCACCTAAAAAATGGCTGATCTCGATGTGTGTTGTGTCGACCTTTTGTAGTGCACCTACAATATTTGCATCGAATACATTATAAAGTTGCCACCCTCCCATTCCAACCACTTTATCCCCCACAGTAAAGTTAGGGTGTTTTGACTCAACCACCTCTCCGACCGTTCCCCCAATCATCACCTGACCTAAAGCTTGGGGTTGGGTGTAACTTTTCGAATCATTCATGCGACCGCGCATATAAGGGTCAAGACTTAAAAAATGATGTTGAACCAATACGTGTCCATCCTGTAATTCAGGAGTTTTGGTTTCGATGAGTTTAAAGTTTGAGAGTGATGCTTCACCCGTTGGACGATTATCTAAAATGATTTGCTGATTCACATACATGATGTTGTCTCCTGAAAGATAGATTGAATATTGCTATTTAGTTATGTTATCTAGCAACTATCGTACTGTATTTATAAAAAAGTTAATAATTCTAGAAATCTTGAACTATTTAATAAAAGGGAGCAATAAAAACTCTGTACAGAAGTCTCCCGGGGTAAAAAGTAAAGGCGCCTGCGATGATCAACCCGCCAATGTATGTGTAAGTCATCCATTTTTTATGACTTTCTATGTTACCAACTCTGGCAAAATAGACTCCTAGTGTAATTTGGAATAGCACAGAAATACTCAATAAATGAATAGGTGAGTAACCCCAAAAAAAACCATTTGGCATCAACCGTTTTATCCAAAAAGAAGTTAAGCAGATGATTAACATCATAACCACCCATAATCTACCCAATACCTTATGTTGAGTTGTTCCTTTTTTTCCTAGTAACTGCAAAGCACCAATTAAAAAGGCACACATTGCAAAAAATAAGTGGATTTGAATAAAGGCAGATGTATCAAACAACAAACTGATATTCACCCATAACCTCCATTACGTAACTATGATTTCTAAAAGTTTATCAAATGTGTTAATTTAAGTGCATCTGAAAACTGTCATAAACCAACAAAAGAAACAACTTAGCAACTTCTCAGACTAATATTTAAAAAATAAAGGTCTCAAATAACCAATCACTTAAAATTCCCGTTACTCCCACTCTATCGTTGCTGGTGGTTTACCCGAAATATCATAGACAACACGATTAATACCCCGAACTTCATTAATAATCCGGTTTGATACTTTACCTAATAACTCATAAGGTAAATGCGCCCAATGCGCCGTCATAAAATCTTGAGTTTGAACAGCTCGTAGTGCGACAACATACTCATAGGTTCGACCATCTCCCATGACTCCAACTGATTTAACGGGTAAAAACACAGCAAATGCTTGACTTGTTAAGTCATACCATGATTTATGAGTGTTTGGATCAATCGTACTCCGAAGTTCCTGAATAAAAATGTCATCAGCTTTAGCCAGTAAATCAGCAAATTCTTTTTTTACTTCTCCTAAGATACGAACTGCTAAACCAGGTCCGGGAAAAGGATGACGATAGACCATCTCTTTAGGTAGACCCAGTTGAATCCCTAATTCACGCACCTCATCTTTAAAGAGTTCACGTAACGGCTCAAGAAGTTTTAAATGCATATCATCTGGTAGACCACCCACATTATGATGACTCTTAATCGTATGAGCACCCTTTTTACCTTTACCAGCAGATTCGATCACATCGGGATAAATGGTTCCTTGAGCGAGCCATTTAGCATCCTTGATTTTTGCAGATTCAGATTGAAAGACTTCAATGAATTCTCGACCAATGATTTTACGTTTTTTCTCGGGATCACTTACACCAGAGAGTTCTGTGAGAAAAGTTTTACCCGCATCAACATGAATCACTTTCACACCTAAGTGACGAGAGAACATATCCATGACCATAACGGCTTCATTCAGACGCAACAAACCGTGATCAACAAAGACGCACGTCAACTGCGAGCCAATCGCTTGATGAATCAGTGCGGCAGCAACAGAAGAGTCAACTCCACCCGATAAGCCAAGAATCACTTCGTCAGAACCCACCTGACTGCGGATCTTCTCAATTGCTTCGGTAATGTAGTTGCCCATTTCCCAATCAGGTCTACAACCACAAATGTCTTTAACAAACCGATCAAGAATTGGTATACCCTGAATTGTATGGGTGACTTCAGGATGAAACTGCACCGCATAAAAGTGTTTAGCTTCATCAGCCATTCCCGCAATCGGACATGATTCGGTGGATGCCATTAATTTAAATCCCGGCGGCATGTGTGTGACTGAATCGCCATGACTCATCCATACTTTAAGAATCCCATGACCCTCATCGGTCGTGAAATCAGAAATATTTTCTAATAATTTGGTATGACCTCTTGCTCTGACTTCAGCATAACCAAACTCACGCACATGACCGAGAGATTCTGCAGATTGCACCTGACCACCTAACTGTGTTGCCATGGTTTGCATACCGTAGCAAATGCCGAGTATAGGAATACCTAAAGTAAACACATTATCTGGCGCACGGGGTGAATCCACTTCGGTTACCGAACTTGGTCCCCCCGATAAAATAATTCCCTTATAACCCTCACGCTGCACTTTCTGTTCCAAGTCTTGTGCAGAAATATCATAAGGAAAAATTTCCGAAAGGACCTTCAAATCACGAATACGTCGCGCGATCAGTTGGGTCACTTGCGACCCAAAATCAAGAATTAAAATTTTATCGTGCACAACGCGTCGCTTTATTTATGATGAAACACTTAATCAATATGGTAGTTTGGTGCTTCTTTCGTAATCATCACATTATGGACATGTGACTCCGTCACACCCGCTGTGGTGATTTCTACAAACTCCGCAAGTTCATGCAGTTCTGGAATGGTGCGGCAACCACAATATCCCATCGAAGCACGAACTCCACCTGTGAGTTGATGGACAATTGCCAAGACACTGCCTTTATAAGGGACTTGACCCTCTACGCCCTCAGGTACCAATTTATCTACATTCGCACTATTGTCTTCTTGGAAATAGCGATCTGCAGCACCGTCTTTCATCGCTCCAACGGAACCCATGCCGCGATAGGATTTAAATGAACGCCCTTGGAATAAGAAAACCTCTCCAGGTGCCTCTTCAGTGCCGGCAAACATCGAACCCATCATCAC
>Ga0065174_1000209_pt1 | contig 10887 bp, 8 predicted proteins | sample CryBogCBE25Jul08_FD_59216 | JGI IMG/M metagenome (GOLD analysis project Ga0065174, IMG submission 59216) | Freshwater microbial communities from Crystal Bog, Wisconsin, USA - CBE25Jul08 (version 2) (version 2) | ecosystem: Environmental > Aquatic > Freshwater > Lake | place: Crystal Bog... | reverse complement strand
TTCCAAATGCTCTGATCTCCCTCTTTTACAAAATCTCCATGAGCAACTTTTACAAAGACAAACGTCGTTGAGTGATTTTGAGAGTCAATGGATACAACTGAGTGAACAAATCGAACGCGAGAACTCTTAGCAATTTGGCTGAGGCAAGCCACTCTTCACTTTATTCGATTGCACAGCAAAATATCCTCTTATGCTTTATCCTAGTTTCGTCATCTATTTAGGAGCTCATATGCTACGCACAATTTTGTCAACAGTTAGTGCATTCTCCCTTAGTATCTTCTCCCTCAATACGTTTGCTGAAGATCCACCACCATGGAAACAAGGAATTACTGCTGAGAATGAAAAATCACCGCTCCATCCATTTGCCCCAAATCTAACTGGCGTGGATGATGTACCTGTCTCCTCCCTCAAAGTCCCAGCTGGATTTAAAGTAGAACTCTGGGCCAGCGTGCCCAATGCTAGGTCAATGACCTTGGGCGACCACGGCACAGTCTTTGTGAGTAATCGAGTAGGTAGAAATGTCTATGCTGTTGTTGAAAAGAATAGCGCCAGAGAAGTCAAAACGATTGCGAAAGGTCTGACGAACCCTAATGGGATTGCCTTGATTGACGGGAACTTATTCATCGCCGAGCGCGACAAAATTATCAAACTCGATAATATTGAAGCCAATTTGGATAACCCGCCTACATCTCAATTGGTTGTCGATGGCCTTGACCCCACTAATGGTCCTGGGCATTTTTGGAAATATTTGGTTGCAGGGCCGGATAAAAAACTCTACTTTAATATCGGCTCACCGCAAAATATTACCTTACCCAATTATGCTCAAGCCGTGATTATGCGTTTAGACCCTAAAACAGGTCAAATGGAAAGACTGGCAACTGGTGTTCGAAACTCTGTTGGGATGGACTTTCATCCGGTAACAAAAAAACTCTGGTTCACCGAACATGGTCGGGATTGGTTGGGTGAAGATTCACCAAACGACGAACTCAACACCTTGACCCAAAATGGCGAGAACTTTGGTTTTCCGTTCTGTCATCAAGGCGATATTCAAGATCCGATTTATGGAAAATATGGCAAATGTAGTGACTCGACACCTCCTGCTCTTAAATTAGGTGCTCATGTTGCACCACTTGGTATCCGTTTTTATACGGGTAATATGTTTCCAGCAGAATATAAAAACAACCTGTTCATTGCCCGTCATGGTTCATGGAATCGTACATCCAAGCAGGGTTACGACGTCATGCGAGTAGTTCTGGATAAGAATGGGAAGGTTGTCAAATATGAACCATTTTTGACTGGATTTTTAACGGACGATAAAGCCGATCCGCCGATGTGGGGTCGCCCTGTTGATGTATTGCAACTTTTGGATGGTTCCCTACTTGTGAGTGACGATCATACTGGCAACATCTATCGTATCTCATACAGCAAGAAACTTTAAGCGCCGAATATGTCTTTATTTATTCGCCAATTTGCCATCGCAGTTTTTGCAACACCCCTTCTATTTGGCTTTCAGACTTTAAGTATTGCAGCCGATGTCGCCGCTGGCAAAGCCAAGGCTGAGCAATGCTCTGCCTGTCATGGGCCGAATGGGAATTCGGTCAACCCTGAGATCCCTGCACTGGCTGGCCAGCCGGCTTTAATGATTTCAAACATGCTGTTTTATTACAGAGAAGGGATTCGGAAAAATGAAATCATGCGGGCCATGGCTGCGAATTTATCGAATAAAGAGATGAAAGATGTCGCGGCATTTTATTCGACCCAAATGCGCGAAAATGCCAGCTATCAATCAAAAGTAGAAAACGTCCAAAAAGGTGCCTTACTTACAGAAAAATACAACTGTACCCAATGCCATGGCCCCCAATTACAAGGAGTTCAACATATACCCAGAATTGCGGGTCAACAGCCTGGCTATTTACTTACACAGCTGAAAGGTTTTAAAGCCATGACCCGTGAAGATATGGATGGCAATATGACCTCAGCTTTAAGCATGGTAAAGTATGAGGAAATAGAGCCAATTGCAGATTACTTAGCAGGGCTTAAAACACCATAAAATAGAATGAGACAAGGGTTACAGATGATTAAGTGTAGAGAAAAAATTTCTTTTGTTTTTGTTGCAGGCATCACATCCTGCCTTATTTTGAACCCTTCCGCAGCGAGTGCAGAACCTGAGTATTTGCAAAATATAGATGAGGTCGTCGTAAGTACCTCAAGGTATGCACAAACCATTCTTGACTCACCGTCATCGGTTAGCTTGATTAAAAAAGATCAAATCCGCGACTCTCAACCGCAAATTAATTTAAGTGAGTCATTGGTGTCTGTACCAGGCCTTTACGCACTTAATCGCCAAAATTATGCGCAAGACTTAATGATTTCAATCCGAGGCTTCGGGGCAAACTCTGCATTTGGAGCAAGAGGAATCAAAATATTTGTGGATGGTATTCCGGCCACAATGCCTGATGGTCAAAGTCAACTCTCGCATATTGACCTGAGCTCTGCCGAACAAATTGAAGTTTTAAGGGGTCCTTTTTCTGCTCTGTATGGCACATCAGCGGGAGGAGTTATGAATGTAACCTCAGAAAGTGGTGAACCCGGTACCATCATTACACCCTACGCTTCTTATGGATCCTTTAATACCAGCAAAGTTGGTACTAAAATCTCCGGCGAAGAAAATAATGTCAACTATTTGCTTGATACCAATACCTTTCGTACTGATGGCTATCGTGATCACAGCAATGCCTCACGCGATACAGAAAACGCCAAGCTTCGGTTTAATCTAACTGAAGATACCCAAGTCACACTGATTGCCAACCGTGTGAATCTCTTTGCAAGCGACCCATTGGGGCTTAGGGTAGATCAACTGAGTACACCACTGATGGCTGGAACCGGTGCAAACACCTGGAATACCCGTAAAACCGTTACTCAAGTTCAGGGTGGTGCGGAGATTATTCAGCGTTTTGATGCGGATTCGAGTGTGAAGCTGGTGGCTTATACTGGAACCAGGAATCAATTCGGAGCCCAAGCAGTAGCTGGCACTCCAACGACAGCAAGTTGCCCTTTATGCTCACCTGCTTCCGTTGCCTCAAATGGGATCATTGCATTGGATAGGCAGTTCTATGGTCTAGATGGTTTGTATCAGATCAAATCACTTCTTATGGAAATGCCGATTCATTTCACCGTTGGCTTGAACTACGGCAATGACAATGACCACAGTACCGGTTACTGTAGTAACTTTGGCAACCTAACCAACTGTAGTAATGGTGGTACAAGTCTTTATTCTGATGCAACTTATATTTCGAATAACTTTGATCAATACACACAAATGCGTTTGGACATAACGAATTCTATCAATGTTACAGCAGGATTACGCCATACCGTGACAACCATCAGTGCAAGTGACAACTTGGCAGGAGCCTTTAACAATTCGAAAAGTTATGAACGTGCGCTTCCTGTTGCCTCAGTGAGCTATTTTCTGAATCCCCTTAACCACTTATATTTATCAGTAGGTCAGGGCTATGACACGCCAACGTTGAGCCAAATTAAATATTCTTGTAACGCAGCATGCACCGTTGCTAGCACAAGCACTACCCCTAATTTTTTAAATGCTGCTACTACTTCGCAAGTTGAGTTGGGATACAAGACCGTCATACCCGAACTTGGCTCTATCAATGTTGCATTGTTTAATTCCATGTCCAATAACGAAATTGTTGCTCTCGCAAATAACTCAGGAAAAACTATTTATCAAAACGCTAACGGTACGGCAAGAAAAGGTTTCGAAATTTCGGGTCACTTTGATCTCAATGAACATTTCTACAGCAACCTGAGCTACTCCTATACCAACGCCCAAGTAACCGATACTTACATGGCTGGGACCAACAACCCGATCGCAGCTGGTAATGCCATTCCGGGAGTGCCACAAAACAAACTCTTTGGAGAACTGGCTTTTCATTTGCCCCAAGATGCGATTAATGTAGGTCTTGAGGTCTTAGGGCTAAGCCAAATGTATGCAGCAGATAATAATAATGCCGCCTCAAATGCAGCGGGCTATGTAATTGCAAACGTACGTGCTTTCGCTAAACAGCATGTCGATCATTGGGCTTTTACTGAGTTTGCCCGTCTAAATAATGTATCAGACGTACAGTATGTCGGCTCAGTGATTATCAATCAATCGAGTAACCAATACTTCGAACCCGCTGTTGGCAGAAATTGGGTCCTAGGCGCGTCTGCGTCCTATCTCTTTTAGCAAAGCCTTATAAGCCCTCAAGCTGATCTGCTGATCGACTTGAGGGTGCTACCAAAGCATTCTAGTTAGAGTCCAGTCCCTTAAATTCAGGAGTCTCAGAGAGGAAATGCTATAGTAAAGCCTCAATAACTTCAGTCCAATGTCTTCATGGTCAAACTTCATCAAATTGTTATTATCGGTGGTGGTGCTGGGGGTCTCGAATTAGCAACGAAGCTTGGCGATACCTACGGAAAACAGCAACAGGCTTCAATTGTCTTGGTTGATAAAAATCGAACCCATATTTGGAAACCGAAGTTACACGAGATCGCATCTGGCAGCATGGATTTTGCGTCCCATGAAGTCTCCTATATGGCTCAAGCTCATTGGCATCATTTCACATTTAGAATCGGTGAGATGCACGCCATTGATCGTGAAAATAAGACGGTTGCACTTGCCTCTTATGTCGACGACTTTGGTACGAATGTCACACCACCTCAAGAAATTGCTTACGACACCCTGATTATGTGTATTGGCAGCCAATCCAACGATTTTGGGACACCTGGAGTTAAAGAATTTGCTCTGCGCTTGGAGAACCAAGTGGATGCGAAGCAGTTTCATGCAAAGATGGTCAATGCGTGTATTCGTGCCCATCACCAACCCGGATCAATTCGTCCGGGCCAATTACATGTCGCCATCATTGGCGCGGGGGCAACCGGAGTTGAACTCGCCGCACAATTACACCGTACCACAAGGCAAATGATTTCTTATGGGCTAGATCGTATTGATCCAGAAAAGGATATTCATGTGACGGTGATTGAAGCAGCCTCTCGCATCCTTCCAGCACTGCCCGAACGACTGTCAAACACGACTCAAGAGCTTTTGAATTCATTAGGTGTCACCGTTCTGACCAACTCCAAGGTGAGTGAAGTCACTGCCACAGGAGTGCGATTAGACGATGGCCGTTTTCTTGACTCGGAATTGGTAGTTTGGGCTGCGGGTGTGAAAGCTCCGGAATTTTTAAAGAATATTGCAGGACTTCAAACCAACTCGATAAATCAATTGATGGTTGAACAAAGCTTACAAACAACTCTTGACCCTGATATTTTTGCCTTCGGAGATTGTGCTGCTTGCCCTTGGATCAAGGCAGATGATGGCAAAGTAGGCTTTGTTCCGCCACGAGCCCAGGCAGCGCATCAACAAGCGAGTCACATGTTTTCTCAAATCAAACGGCGACTCGCAAATAAACCTTTAGAGCCTTATGTCTATAAAGACTTTGGTTCTTTGGTTTCTCTAGGAGAGTTCAGTACCGTGGGGAGCATGATGAGTGGCTTTGTGGGAAAAAATCTCATGGTCGAGGGTTATTTTGCCAAACTGATGTACTTATCTCTCTATAAAATGCATGAATTCGCACTTCATGGATTCACGAAAGTAGCCCTTGACTCCTTGGCACGCATGATCACCAAGAGAACAGAGCCACAAGTTAAATTGCATTAAAAATCGAAGTGAGCTGTTACAACTTCAGTTTTTTAAAGATAAACTCTGGCACCGCTTGGACGATCGCCATAATGAAGTACCAAAAACCAGGAATATACAAGACGCCACTTTTTGTGTCACAAGCCCTCACAATGCTTGTCGCCACCGTTTCTGGAGTAGCCCATAAAAATCCTTTTTTAAAAGCAATTGTCATCGGGGTATCAACAAACCCTGGCTTGATCGTGAGCACCGACACCCCAGATGAATTCAGGCGTTGCCGTAAACCTGACAAAAAAACGGTAAGCATCGCTTTAGCGCTGCCATACACATAATTGCTTTGTCTGCCACGATCTCCCGCGACTGAACTGATGACGGCGATCGTACCTTTTTTTTGCGCCTCAAATTGATTTGCTAATGGCGTTAAAAGTGACACGACAGACAAGGCATTTGTATGAATTTCTGCTAGAGCTAAGGTAATAGATTGCTCACATTGCGCTTGATTCGAGAGTGTACCGTGGGCAATCAATACAATATCAATTTCACCTAAAGTTTTAACAGCCTCGTCCATTATGATCGGGTGTTGATCTACCTGATTTAAATCTGTACAAAAACAATGTGCCCCAGCCGCACCTCGAATTACCAAATCCTTAAACAGCGTATCTAAACGTTCTTGATTTCTCGCTACCAAAAAAAACTCTGCGCCTTTTTTGGCCCAGAGACGAGCCGATGCTTGGGCAATTGCGGATGTTGCACCAATGATAAGTATTTTTTTCAGTTTAAGCCTAACCTTCTTGACTGTTGTGAGCTAAATTTTCCGATGGCACCATACCGACTTCGCACGTCTTGGAAAGTTTCCCATGCATGATAGGTCATTTTAAATGTAGTTTCTGACATCAAGGCATCTTTCGTGAGATAAATCTTCCCACCCATGGCAACAATCATTTCATCTAATTTTTTAACCAGTTCTACAGTGCTCTGTGACATCTGGAAATCAAGTGCGAGAGTAAAACCCTCCATCGGAAAAGATAAATAGTTGGTATTGGCCTTACCGAATTTTTTTAAGACGGCTAAAAAAGATCCCTTACCGCTCGCCACGATCTGAGTGAGGATTTTTCGCAAATTCGTAACGCCTGACTCTTTTGGGATGACAAACTGGTATTGCACAAAACCATTTTTGCCATATAAACGATTCCAATTCGAGATGGCATCTAATGGATAAAAATACGAAGTATAGGGCAAGCGAGAATGGGGTTTTTGTAGCCTTGATTTGTTGTAGTACAAAAAATTAAATGCTTTGATGGAATACGAATTTAATATGCCCGTCGCTATATCCATTGGAATGTTCAACACTTTTTTCTTTGGTAAAGCAAACTCTTGGTTGGTATCATGTTCACCCAGCATCAGTAAAGATCGACCTAACTGACTGCCCTTGGCTAGGCAATCAATCCAAGCAACCGAATAGGTAGCGGCCTGGTTCATTTCGAATTGCTCGCATACTTCTTCTAAGCTACTGAAGCGATAAGTATCTTGCAAGATATAGCCCGAGCCAATACTTTTTAATTGCAAGGTAACCGATAGAATCATGCCAGTCAAACCCATCCCCCCGCAGGTTGCCTGGAATAATTCCGGCAAATGCTGCCGTGACACAGTCACCATTTCCCCACTGGCGAGCATCAAATCAAAAGAAAGCACATGCTCAGAAAATGTCCCACTGGAATGGTGATTTTTACCGTGAATATCACTCGCAATGGCGCCGCCCATCGTGACATAACTGGTCCCAGAAGTCACTGGCAAAAACCAACCAAGCGGCACAACCATGTCGAGAATCGTACGTATCGAAACACCTGCCTCACATGTCAAGATTCCAGTGATTCGATCAAATGCAAGGTAGTGGTCTAGATAGCTAGATTGGATCACAGTGGAGTGATTGGCACTGTCACCATAGCTTCGGCCTAAACCACGGGGGATACAGGTAGCAGATGTTTGCATGAATTGCGCAATATCTGCGAAATTTTGGGGTAAAAAAATATCTGCATCAACCGAAGGATAGCGACCCCAGCCATTGATCCTCATATTGGCCCGACCCTTTCAGCTTTATTCATTTTGCAATATTTCGTTTGGGCCATGGCAATGCAATTGATGATCAGGTTAAACAAAGAGAAAGTCTCATTCATTACAGTAGTGTTGCCAAATAAAATACTCCAACAAAAAGCACGCCAATCAATAAACTGGCTTTATCTTTAATCGCAAAAAGGATGGGGTCGTCATGCATCAACCCACGATGTGCTTTTAACCACATCCGACTTAACCATAATAGAATTAACGGAATCGAGGCCCAAATAATCTCTGGCTTATGGTACAAGAGTGCCACATTTTCGCTATTCAAATACAAGGCCAAGAGAAGGCTTGCTGCAAATCCTGAACTGACTCCCATTTGCTGAATTAATGATTGATCAGAAGTCATATACCCCCTACCATTAATTTTTTCTCCATCCATTTTTTCACTGGAATACAACTCTGCATAACGTTTAATAAATGCTAAAGATAAAAATAAAAATACGGAAAATGACAACAGCCAAAAAGACAATGGAACCTCAGCGGCAATTGCTCCTGCAACAATTCTGAGGGTGTAGAGAATCGCAAGCACCATGCAATCTAACAAAGCCACACGTTTTAAAAAGAATGAATAAGCGCACGTCAAACCAAAATAAATCAATAAGCAAACCGTAAATTCCTGACTAACAAGAACTCCAATGGCAATGCTGCTTAAAAGTAAAATAGGGGCTAAAACCAAACCATTCAAAATTGGAATTTTTCCACTGGCAAAGGGGCGCTTGTATTTACGAGGGTGTTGCCGATCACTCTCCAAATCCAGTAAATCGTTCGTTATATAAACCGCCGATGCGCACAAACTAAAGGACAAGAAAGCCAGCAACATATGCTGCGTTAATTCGAGAGTAATCAAAACATGCGCGGCCAAAAAGGGGATAAATAATAGGATATTTTTGACCCACTGATGTACTCTGAGCACTCTCAAGCAATCTTTTAATTCGATTTGTGGAGATTGGAATATCTGCACAATCGGTATGATTTGTTGCGCTTTCTTCAGAACCCGTTCAGAGGCATTTACAACAATACCAGCATGCGCTTGTGCCCAAACATATAGATCGTCTGATGAGTTACCAACATAATCAAAACCCTTTGCGCCGAAGGTACGCACTAATTCGGTAGCTTTATGAGCTCCCGCTAAATTCACTAGGCCATCACTGGCAATTACTTTATCAAAAATCCCCAGATGTTGCGCAACTAATTGCACATTCAAAGAATCAGATGCGCTACATAAGACCAAGTATCTTCCATGGTCGCGTTGCTGTTTTAACCAAACCAAAAGTTCTTGGTGATATGGCAACGTTTGAACTGAAATGGTAGTGAAGCGGGTTAGCATCCTTTTCAGATGGGCTTTACCTCGGAACAACCAATATGGTAGCAAAAAAAGGAAGTATAACTTTTCACGAACAAGAAGAAGGAGTGACTCATACAATAAATCCGTTCGAATGAGAGTGCCATCTAAATCGACAATCAGTGGTTTATCTTTTGATGTTACTAACAACGGATGATCTCCTGTCATGATGGATCATTATCTTACGTTTAGTGCGGCGCCAACATTAAATCGTACTTCTTTAAAAAATCACATTGGCAATACGGTATCTTGACTGTAGACGCATAGTACTGATTGGCTATTTTAGAGAGTACTCCTTTTTTATAAGCTTCGTAGTTAAAACTCTCCCCATCGACATACCAATAATTGACTCCTTGGTATTCGAATCTATTGAATTTGACTGTGGCAAAGTAGTCTTCATAATCTGAACTTAGCATCGGATCATTATCGAAAATGCGGATATTTTTACCTTGCATCTCTTTGAAATTAAAATTCAAATCGTCATGTCTAGCGTATTTAGAGCCCATGCCAAAGACAGGGATGCGTTTTCCTAAATAATACTCAAAATAGCCAGCCGTTGCGTAGCCCAAGGTCATGATCTGATCATTTTTTCCAATGTTTTGGTTGACGATCTGAGCGATCTCTTTGGAATAAAAGAACATTGAAATTTTATGATAAAAAGGATACTTTTCCCAAGTGTGCATTGGCATGGATAAAAGAACCGTAATAAGTGCCGCATGAACGATTGAAAAAGGCAATATCCACTTGAATAAGGTAGCTAATTTTTTGCTGTCAAAGACAAGCGCGCTCAATAGTATGACTGCAGGTATCAACGCAGGTAGCCAATGAATGCCGATCACTTGCTTGATTGAGAGTAATAAGTACAACGAGAAAGGTACACCTGCAATGATGCAGATTGCTCGATATTTTTTGAGTTCACTTTGACTTTTCCATAAATAGATGAGCAAGAGTGGTGTAAAAATATAAAGCAAAGAGAGGATGTATTTCGATGTCCCCTCCAAGGGACTCACGAAGTTGCCGGCCCTGAGTTGGGTATTAAAGAGGATGTTCTGGGCACAATTGAATATATTCCATATGATATTCAAGGCAACAAACGGGGTAAAAGAACCGAATAAAAAGAAGCCCGCCCGCCAGCGTTTATCTCTTAACAACAAGACCGCATAGGGTAGGATTAGCAATACAGCTAAATATTTTGATAAAAATGCGCAACCTAAAAAAACTCCCGACAACATCAAAAAACCGTCTTTTGATGCACTTTGTTGTTCATGGGAAAATTGTGCTTTTAAAAAGTAAAAAATAGATAAAGAGCAAAATAGATTTAAAGGTATGTCATTTGTTATGAGTACGCTTAATAAAGATATGGGTAATAAGAGATAGATCGTCGACATGACATAAGCTTTATCTCTATTGTGCGGACTCCATAACCCAACTTGCGAAATGATCCCTAAAGCAAGGAGATGATTTAACACCGTTGCAGGAAAACGAATGACCCATAAGCTTTTATCTAATTGAGAAAGCAGCCATATCAGCCAACCGATCATTGGCGGGTGGTCATAAAACCCCCATTGAATTTTTTGTCCCCAGACATAAAATAAAGCTTCATCACCACTAAGGGGAATGACGATCGATAAATAGATTTTAAAAAATAATGTGCCGACAAATGTACATATGAAAATCCGTTGATTCATATTTATATTTTCGAACATGTCGTATTTTTTTATCTGCAAGATTCAAT
>Ga0065174_1000201_pt1 | contig 11057 bp, 11 predicted proteins | sample CryBogCBE25Jul08_FD_59216 | JGI IMG/M metagenome (GOLD analysis project Ga0065174, IMG submission 59216) | Freshwater microbial communities from Crystal Bog, Wisconsin, USA - CBE25Jul08 (version 2) (version 2) | ecosystem: Environmental > Aquatic > Freshwater > Lake | place: Crystal Bog... | reverse complement strand
AGGTAATACATTCCAGATGACGATACTTTAAAAAAATGCAGTGAAAATGTTATTTTTGATAAGGCATGGTCTTTTCCATTTCCGTTCGTATCAGTTCATCAATCGAATTGAATTGTAAAAATTAATTTGATTCTAGCTTAAGTTTGTAACCGTTTTTTGAATATCAAATCTTGATTCCTTTTCTAATACAAATGGCGATTTAAGAGACATGTAATCAATGCAGCATCATTACGAAGACTATCAAGAGTTTTAAAAGAGTGTTAAGTCGGATTTTTCAATTTGTTTTTAATCACTTAAAAAAATATTACAAAAAACCTCTATGAAAATAGGGTTTACATGAACATAAAAATTTCTTTTTTCTGTAATTATAAAAATACTATAATGTAAAACTAGGTAATAAATAGATGAATTTACAATTAAAGTTGTGTACCTTCATCAAATTATGTGACTTCAATTTAATTTGTTCATCTTATGGATATTGATAACTATATTTTTGGAAAAACCTTCAAACTTGAACGAGAAATCAAAAATCTCTCTCGTCGAGAAGTCGGTCGGATTTTGTGTTGTTCTGAGTTACAAATTCTTCAGATAGAAGAGGGGGGTGGCTCGGCTTTTTACACTGAATCGCAAAAGTGGGCTAGCGCTAAAAAGATGGCGAAATTTTTAGGGATCTCTGAAGATAAAGCATTTGCAAGTGGCGCTCCGGAATTCGATTGGCATGCCATGCCGATTATTGAATATAAGTCAAAGCCTGAAAAAATATTCTTTCTATCCAATGCATCTATTGGTATTTCTTTGATTGGCCTGAGTCTTCTTGTGGGGATTTTTTATGCGATGTACAACTTGGGCTCGCCCGACGTGAGTCTTTATTCTAAAACTTCCCCTAAACCTGACAATAGATACGTCATCAAAGAGCCTGTGCGAGAAGTACCGCCCATCAATGAGCAACCGGCAAATGTTGCGCAAGAAAAAATTCAGCCACCTCCACTTAACGCAGATTTATGCCAAATGGAATTGCATAATCCGATATCCTTTAAACCCAACAATGCGAGTGCTGGTCCCAATATTGTGGTGTTTTACAGCAAATCCGCTCAAAAGGTTTGTTTAACTGATGGGGCTGGGAAAAAAAAGGAAATTGATATCACTCCGTTAGAAGTGAAAGTAGTGAATGCTTTACCTCCGCTATCTATCGCTGGGAGTCAATTGAATGAAATGGAGATTTACTATCAAGGTAAAAAAGTGACGAATGTTTCTGCTCAAACTGACGGTATCTCCTTTATTCAAGTTCCTGTTCAATTACGAAAAGACATTGTCAAACCTGTTGATAGTGTCAAAAGTCCTATTTTTAATGAAATAGAATCTAAAAAAAACATCCAGATACAAGAGTCTAAAAGTGAACCCATGCCAATTGATCAAATTGCCTTAGAAGTAAAATAACATCGGATCTGTTTTGGATATTGATGAATCCGAATTTAAATTGACTTTTCTGGCTGTGTAAATCGTATATTATTGAAACAGAGACACTATTCCAATAAACTATGATTAATAAAATAGCGCAGTCCATAGAAGTTGCCTTTGCAGGTATTCAAGATGGAGCAACCATCATGATTGGCGGCTTTGGGGGCGCTGGTGTGCCGAATGAATTGATTGATGCCTTGGTTAATCAACCAGTAAAAGATCTCGTGATCATTACAAATAATGCTGGTTCGGGTGAGACCGGAATTGCTGCACTGCTCAAAACGCGCAGGGTTCGAAAAATAATTTGTTCCTATCCGCGTATGCCTGATTCACATCATTTTGAAACACTTTATCGTGCTGGACAAATTGAATTGGAGCTCGTCCCCCAAGGAAATTTAGGTGAGCGGATGCGTGCCTATGGAGCTGGCTTAGGAGGTTATTATGCTCAGACTTCCTATGGTACTTTACTTGCTGAGGGGAAAGAAACCCGTCAAATTGATGGCAAGTGGTATGTGTTTGAGACGCCGCTGGGCGCTGATTTTGCTCTGATTGGTGGTTATAAGGCGGATCGCTTAGGCAATGTCATTTATCGAAAAGCGGCTCGTAATTTTGGTCCCGTAATGGCGATGGCTGCTAAAACAACGATCGTACAAGTTCCTGAAATCGTTCCTGTTGGAGCCTTAGATCCGGAAACAATTGTTACTCCAGGAATCTTTGTCAAGTATGTTGTACAAGTCGGAAAGGAGATGTGATGTCCGTTCCCCTAAGACCAATTTCGAGGCAAGAACTTGCAAAAAAAATTGCTCACCGTATTCCTGAGGGTTCATATGTCAACCTTGGAATTGGAATGCCAACCCAAATTGGTAACTATCTCCCTGAAAATGCGGAGATTATGTTGCACTCAGAAAACGGTATCTTAGGAATGGGGCCTGCCCCACCAGAAGGTAAAGAAGATTGGGATTTAATTAATGCCGGAAAACAAGCCGTTACATTACTTCCGGGGGGGGCTTTTTTTAGTCAGACAGACTCTTTTGCCATGATGCGTGGAGGTCATTTAGATATCTGTGTATTGGGTGGGTTCCAGGTATCTCAAACGGGTGACTTAGCAAGTTGGCATACTGGAGAGCATGGAGCCATTCCGGCCGTTGGAGGAGCAATGGATCTCGCTGTTGGTGCCAAAAAAACTTTTGTGATGATGGAGCATCTCACGAAAAATGGTACAAGTAAATTAGTTGAACAGTGTTCCTATCCTTTAACTGGTTTGGCTTGCGTAGCAATGGTATTCACCGATCTTGGAATTTTTGAAATTACACCAGCGGGTTTTATGGTCATTGAGTTATTTAACGACATGTCAATCGATGAGGTGCAAGCTGTAACTGCTGCACCTTTGAGCTTGCTTTAAAAAGAATCATCCTTGACTGGGAATCGTTTCTTGAATACACATCATCAAGGAGAAATTGCTAGGATTGTTGATCGTGTGATCTGTGAACGTCGATCAATCCGCGCGTTTACCGCTCAAGCGGTTGAAGAACAACTCCTTCGGGACATTCTACAGGTTGCCAGTCGAGCTCCTTCAGGTTCGAATATTCAACCCTGGAAAGTCTATGTTTTGACTGGTCCAGCAAAGGATCGACTGAGTCAAAAAATCATCGAAACAGTTCAGGATCCCGAGAAAAATGCGTCTCATCAAGCCGAGTATGTTTACTATCCCAAAAAATGGCGTGAGCCCTTTCTTTCAAGACGTCGTAAAGTTGGAGTTGATCTTTATACTCTTCTTGGCATTGGTCGCGGTGACCAAGATAAAATGCAAACACAGCACCTCAAAAATTTTAATTTTTTCGGTGCACCTGTTGGGTTGGTTTTAACAATAGACCGCTCCATGGAAAAGGGGAGTTGGTTAGATTACGGCATGTTTGTACAAAACATCTTAATATCAGCACAAGCACATGGTCTTGCGACTTGTCCACAAGCAGCATTTATTGCTTACCACGAGATTTTCGCTCAGGAAATTGGTTTTCCGAGTGATGAGCAACTTGTCTGCTGTATTTCCTTGGGGTATGAGAACTTGCAGGCGGTTGAAAACAAACTAATTACTCAAAGAGAGCCAATTGATCAGTTTGTTCAATTTTTGCACAATTAGTTTTTATTCACTTTGTTTTTTTTGCATTGCGATCGAGTTCTTTGAGCATTTTCATTTTTTCTCGAACTTGGATTTCTAATCCACGATCTGTGGGCTGGTACCATTCCGGTTCCGCCATTCCATCTGGTAAGTATGTCTCTCCAGCTGCATACGCATTTGGTTCGTTGTGCGCATATCTGTAGGTTTTTCCGTAGCCAAGTTCTTGCATGAGTTTGGTAGGTGCATTGCGCAAATGGAGCGGTACTTCTTGGGTTTGATCCTTTTTAACAAAAGCCCGCGCTGCATTAAATGCGTTATAGCCAGCATTGCTCTTTGCGGCAAGTGCTAAATAAATAATTGCTTGTCCAAGAGCTAATTCACCTTCTGGTGAACCCAATCGCTCATACGTTTGGATGGAATCAAGACAAATTTGCATCGCTCGGGGATCAGCTAAACCGACATCTTCCCAAGCCATACGGATGATTCTTCGCCCAAGATAGAGAGGATCCGTACCACCGTCGAGCATCCGACAAAACCAATATAACGCTGCATCTGGGTGAGAACCTCTAACTGATTTGTGTAGTGCGGAGATTTGATCATAGAATTGTTCACCATTTTTATCAAAGCGTCGACCTGCATAAGATAGATATGCGGCTACTTGCGCATGATCAATTTCATCGATGTCTTTAGTATTCTTTAACAGGTAGTCGATGGTGTTTAAAAATCGTCTGGCATCGCCATCGGCATAATCAATTAAACTTTCAAGTGCTTCTTTCGAAAAACGAAATGCCACATGGATCTTTTCTGGAATTTTCTTTACCAGTTCTTCAAGATGTTTTGATTCTAGCGATTTCAAAACATATGTTTGAGCCCGAGATAAAAGTGCTGAATTGATTTCAAAGGAAGGGTTTTCAGTTGTTGCTCCTATGAGTGTGATCAGTCCAGATTCAACAAAAGGTAAGAGAGCATCTTGCTGGCTTTTATTAAAACGATGAATTTCGTCAACAAATAAGATGGTCTTTTTTTGCGTTTGATCTCGTAAATTTTGAGCATCTTGCACTGCCTGGCGAATTTCTTTTACCCCCGCAAAGACAGCAGATAAAGCAATAAAATGGCAATCAAAGGTTTTTGACATGAGTCTAGCAAGCGTCGTTTTGCCAATTCCGGGAGGGCCCCAAAATATCATCGAGTGGATTTGCTGATTCTGAAAGGCAAGTTGTAAGGGTTTAGAAGGTCCAAGTAAATGTTCTTGACCCACCAACTCATCTATCGAATGGGGTCGCATTGCTTCTGCAAGTGGAATGTGAGGCCATTCTTGAGGACTTGCGAATGTAAAACCAGTTGTCTGCACCTTAATTCCTGAAATGTTGATGGTTTGCGAGATAATATCGTGATGAACACATTATCTAATCATACCGACACTGCAAATCAGCCAGGATATATTTTGACGATCAATTGTCCTGATCGCCCAGGAATAGTTTTTACTGTCAGCCAATTTCTCTATGAGCAGGGCTGTAATATTTTAGAATCTGCGCAATTCAGTGATGATTTCACGGGTCGTTTTTTTATGCGTGTTCATTTTGCCTCGACTTCAGAATATGGTGAGTTGGCTAAAATGGAACGGCATTTTGTTGAGATCAGTAAACGTTTTCAGATGCAAGCCGAATTTTATAATTTAGCTATTAAACCAAAAGTGCTCATTCTTGTCTCGAAATTCGGCCATTGCTTAAATGACCTGTTATTTCGAACACACATAGGTTCATTACCAATTGAGATTGCCGCAATCGGCTCGAATCATCACGAGTTTGAAGGATTAGCGAAATCATACGACGTTCCCTATCATTTTTTCCCTATTAAATCAGCTCAAGATGAACAAAAGTCAGAGCAGGAACAACAACTCTTAGAGTTGATAGATCGGTTAGGGATTGATTTGGTTGTCTTGGCCCGTTACATGCAAATTTTGTCACCTAAAGTATGCGAAGCCCTACCTGGCAAGGTGATTAATATTCATCATTCTTTTTTACCAAGCTTTAAAGGAGCTAAGCCATATTGGCAAGCACATCAACGTGGTGTCAAATTAATTGGTGCTACGGCCCATTACGTAACGAATGATTTGGACGAGGGGCCAATCATTGAGCAAGAGGTGAGTCGGGTCAACCATGCGCACAATCCTGAACAGTTAACTGCGGCAGGGCGGGATACAGAAGCCGTTGTTTTGTCTCGGGCAGTTCGATGGCACGCTGAACACCGTATCTTACTCAATGGTAAGAGTACGGTGATATTTCAGTAAAATTAAGCCTTACCTAATTCAATTTTGGCAATAGTGACACGGTGAACTTCATCTGGGCCATCAGCAAGACGTAAAATCCGCTGCCAAGCATAGTTATTTGCAAGATCGAAGTCTTGGCAAACACCAGCACCACCGTGCGCCTGAATCGCCCAATCAATAATCTTCGCAGCCATATTGGGTGCAACTACTTTGATCATGGCAATTTCTGATTTTGCGACTTTATTGCCTGCAATGTCCATCGTGTAAGCGGCTTTAAGTGTGAGCAAGCGGGCTTGATCAATCATGCAACGCGACTCAGCAATTCTTTCGTGCCAAACACCCTGTTCAGAAAGTGGCTTGCCAAAAGCAACCCGTTCTTTTAAACGCTTACACATCATTTCGAGAGCGCGTTCGGCTACACCAATCGAGCGCATGCAGTGATGGATCCGGCCAGGGCCTAAACGACCTTGGGCAATTTCAAAACCGCGGCCTTCACCCAAGAGGATGTTTTCAACTGGTACACGGACATTTTCAAGTACTACCTCCATATGGCCATGTGGGGCATCGTCCCAACCAAATACCGATAATGCACGTTTGACTGTAATACCTGGAGTATTGGCAGGAACGAGGATCATGGACTGTTGTGAGTGACGTGGGGCAAGTGTGTCAGTTTTACCCATCACAATATACACCGCACAGCGTGGATCACCTGCACCCGAAGACCACCATTTACGGCCATTAATCACATACTCATTTCCATCGCGGGTAATAGAACATTGAATATTGGTGGCGTCACTTGAAGCAACTTCAGGTTCTGTCATTAAAAAGGCAGAGCGAATTTTCCCTTTAAGGAGAGGCTCAAGCCATTCATCTTTTTGGGCATCGGAGCCATAACGCTCAATGGTCTCCATGTTTCCTGTATCTGGCGCACTACAATTAAAAACTTCCGGAGCCATATGTGAACGCCCCATGATTTCGCAAAGGGGAGCGTACTCTAAATTATTTAGGCCTTCATGGGCACGGTTGGAGCGGGGTAAAAACAAGTTCCAAAGGCCAATATCACGAGCTTTTGGTTTGAGTTCTTCAATGATTTCAGTGGGAATCCAAGCGTTTCCTTTAGCTCGATTAGCCGCAACCTCTTGCGCAAACCGATGTTCATTCGGATAAATATGTTCGTCCATAAAATCTAACAAACGTGCCCGTAATTCTTCTACTTTGCTTGAATACGCGAAATCCATTCTTATCTCCTTTGTATAGTAGATTCATTGTAAACTGAAAACATTGAGAAACATTCGCTAGTCATATATCTAGAATATTTCTTAAAACATTGGTATAAATGAACTTATATGCCGTTTCATCTTACCTAAAATGCTAATCGTCCTTTCACCTGCAAAAAGCCTTAACTTCGACCCAATCGATCTTCCGGTCGAAACTACCTCACCTGAATTTATTTCAGATTCAAGCGCATTAATTGCTGATTTAAAAAAAATGTCAGTGACACAGATTTCTGAATTAATGTCCATTTCTGATCAATTGGCTTCTCTTAATGTGGCGCGCTACGCCATTTGGTCGAAAAAATTGACTCAAGAAAACAGTAAGCCAGCACTGTTTGCTTTTAACGGAGATGTCTACGAGGGACTAGGAGCAAATTCACTCAAAAAAAAGCAATTACAATTCGCTCAGGATCATGTGCGGATTCTTTCTGGTTTGTACGGTATCCTGCGCCCTCTGGATTTGATGCAAGCTTATCGCTTAGAAATGGGTACAAGCCTTGCAAATAAGCGAGGTAAAGATCTATATGCATTTTGGGGGACGAAAATTACCCAAAAAATCAGAGAAGAATTGTCCATCCAAGCTTATCCAACACTCCTTAACTTGGCTTCTGAAGAATATTTTAAAGTGCTCCATAACAAGGACCTAGGATATCCAGTGATTTCCCCGGTATTTCAAGATGAAAAAGAGGGTAAATTTAAAATCATTTCTTTTTATGCAAAAAAAGCTCGGGGGCTGATGACACGTTTTGTGATTGATCATCAGATACAAAAGCCGCAAGATTTGCAGCGCTTTGATAGTCAGGGTTATCGTTTTGTTCCTTCACTCTCAACCCTTGAAAAACCAGTCTTCCAGAGAAAACAAGGTGCGTTATGACTACTCAAAAATCGTCACTTAAATCCCTCAGCTCTGCTCGGATTGTGCCAAAGACTCGCGTTTCGCCTGAACTCGAAAAGTTAGTCGCTGATGTACTTGCTCTCGCTGCTTCTGGAAGCAAGGTAGAAGATAATTTTTGGGAAAAAAAACTTTTTGAAAGATTGAATCGTCTCCTGACCCATCAACATCAGGCAATTTTGGACGCTGCTTTGGATCAGACTTTTAAAAGCCAAACACCAGCCTTTGAAATACTAGCAGATGCGATTGAGACTGCCGCTGAATCGATGGTCTATGAATCGCAAAATACCATATATGACGTATTACTGGTAGCCATTCCAATCATTGCGCAAACCCGCTATGCGATTCCCTCTGGATCAATGAAAACACGTTTAGTAGCAGAGACGGTTGAGCATTTAAAAGCTTTTGTTTTGTCAAAAGAGGCAAAACTATCTATTGTTCCTTGGTTATATAGTATTGATCAGATTCCTCAGTCTCACACGCATACCCGCCAGTTAATGGAAAAAATGGCTCAGTCCGCTGTGGATCAAACAGATGTTACCTATGAACTCAAAGGAATGCCCGAGACGGTTCATGTGCTTGCGGATCCACGTTTTATTTTATGTGCAGTTGCAACCCAGCAAGGCAAACCAATGTTTGTTTGGCAAGAAGATGATATGGAACGTGTTGAGCGCAGCATTTCCCAAAAGCGTTGGCAAGCATCAATGCATCCCGTTTTATCTGAGCTGTTACCTGGGTGTGAATTCGAGTTAATGTTACCTGATGCTTTTTTTACGAATTGTCGTGAAGCAGATAAACGTGTTCGACCATTGAGCTTAATTGCAGCAGTGAATTATTTAGAGTCTACTTTAGGCGTGAGTCCTGTGGAGCTATCGTGTGTGATTGCTCCATTTGGTAAGGAAATCACCGATGAATTCCGAATTTCATTTGCGATTAAGGGGCACCCGGAAATTATTTATGGGGTTGTTTGGCCTTTATATGATCGTGAAATGGTTTCCACAGAAGATATCGATAATGGCGGACATTCTAATTCGACAATTGAACTGATTTCTGACACACTGCATGTTGCGGGTGTAGGAGATGTCTTTAAGCATGCCATGCTTTTTACCCCAGAAATGTGTGAAGATTGTGGCGTACCGCTCTTCGCCAATCGATCAGCAGATATTGTTCATGCTGAAATGCCAACGGATACACCTGCTCAACAGCTTTTATTTCATTAAATCGACTTCTTGTAGCATAACGGTACTCATCATGGCGGGGACTTTACAGTAATCTAATACCCTTTGGCCGGCCTTAGTATCAAAAAGCATTGCTTTGTTTGGAATAATCATCCAATCAAGAAAATGGGTTGTATTCTTGAAGTGGGACACACCATGGAGCGCTTCTACTTTTCTAAAGGAGTAGAGTTTTTTATTCCAAAGTAAAAAGTAGTCATTTGCGTATTTCTTTGATTTGATCGTGACATTATTTTCGCATGTCCAGATATCTTCCTCTGTGCCATTTATTTGTGAGAATTTCATCTCATCGGTCATCTGCTTGGGGATTAATTTTTTAGGCTTAACGGCTTCTTTTGACTCTGCGGGGGAGTGTAAACATGTCAAAAAAAAGATACTTAAAATAAGGAAATTACACCGCATCATTTGTTAACCATTCATCTTGTTCGAGTTGGGGAAAATTGATCCCAGAATGACGTGCACGTTGTAAGATCATCCAATAGTAACGGTAACTCGCTCTGTCGTGTAACTTTCCTGCAAATTGTATCGGACCCCAATTTGCTTGCTGTGCGTTGTAAAGTATGTCGCGCGCCAGACTAATTTCGTGTGTTTGTGGATTAAGGGTCGCAACGATCACAGGAATTTGCTCTGGATGAATGCTCCATTTACGGGTGTAGCCGAAAAGATTTCTCGCTGTTAAACAGTCATTACGCAAAATATCTGGGTGTTTAATTGCTGTACAAACATTATGTGATGGGGTTTTCCCATAGCGATGGCATGCGGCAGAAATTTCCAGCATTGCCCGCGTGACAAGAGGGTGCTTAAATTGATCTTCAGCCATTGCGCTTGCCGGGATCGCACCGTGATGCGCTGAGATAAAGTCCATCAATCCGAAGCTCAGACATTCAACCTGGGGTAGAGCAGCAATTGCGAAGACGTCATCTAGAGCTTGGTGTGTTTCGATCAAAACGTGGATTGGAATACTTTTCGTCAAACCATATTCAGCAGCAAATGAATTAATTTGTTGAATTAAAAGGTTTACTTGCTGAGCGGATTCGACTTTTGGAATCGTGATGGAGGATAGGCGCTCACCACACTCTGGGATGATCATCTCGAGGTCTTGCTGAAAATAGGAACTCAAAGGATCGTGCACTCGAACACCAACCTGGTTAAAAAGATTGTCAGAGCTATTGATTAACTTGCTAACAAGTTGAGCGTGTTGCTTTTCCTCACCAACAGGAGCTCCATCTTCACAATCAAAAGTAATATCAAAGCAAGGCCCTAACTCTTTTTGAAGAGCAAGGGCCTTGATCATGCGTGGCTCTGTCCCACAATAATGATCACAAACAGCTAAGGCTGTAGGGATCTTGCCGTCGAACAGTGCCTGTGATGGATGCATGCGGTTGAAATTACAAGAGATGCTTCACGCCGTCTTGTTCTTCTTGTAATTCTTTTAATGTGAGATTCATTCTCTCCCGCGAATAGGCATCGATCTCAAGATCACGAACCAAGTGATAATCCCCACCTTCACAAATGACTGGCATACCATATACAGTTCCTTCTGGAATCCCGTATGATCCATCAGACGGAATACCCATAGTGACCCACTTGCCATTTGTGCCAGCATGCCAATCATGTATATGATCAATAGCCGCATTTGCAGCGGATGCAGCGGAAGATAAACCCCGTGCTTCAATGATGGCTGCACCTCGTTTGCCTACGGTTGGTAAGAACGTTTCTTTATTCCAGACTTCATCATTGATCATGTCTTTGATTGACTTACCGTCAAAACTAGCAAAACGGTAATCCGGGTACATGGTTGGACTATGGT
>Ga0065174_1000200_pt1 | contig 11097 bp, 17 predicted proteins | sample CryBogCBE25Jul08_FD_59216 | JGI IMG/M metagenome (GOLD analysis project Ga0065174, IMG submission 59216) | Freshwater microbial communities from Crystal Bog, Wisconsin, USA - CBE25Jul08 (version 2) (version 2) | ecosystem: Environmental > Aquatic > Freshwater > Lake | place: Crystal Bog... | reverse complement strand
ACCGACAGTAACATATAGTCAGCCAGTTTACACGCAGTCGACTGAAACTTACTATGCCAGACAAATTCCAACTTATACTAATACAAGATATCGATACCCAATGGTAACTTCGCAGTTAGGATACCCTAATCATCGAACAATAAATTTTAGTTATGGCACAACATATTTGAGACGCAGATGAAAAAAATAATTTATATTTTTTTAATTATATTATCAGGTTGTGCTAGTCAACAAAATAATATACCGTACGATGATATAAGAAATATTACTGCCAATTGTAGCACTGCCAAAAATCAAATTGAATATTTGATTACTCAACTTAATCAATATCAAGATTATCATCGAGGACAACCACAAACAGACGAGGATAGGAAATATATCGGTAAAGCAAAAAATATTATTTGGTCATTGAGGTCAACATGTTCAGAAAATTACATTTAATCTTACTTTTAACTTCTATTGGATTAGCCCATGCTGAATGTTATAATCGCACGGCAATAACAAATCAAAATACAATAAAAATTACTAGTATAACAAATATACAGCGAACCGTAGTACCTATGCCCAAAAATCAAAATAAATGTATTGTAAATTTTCGAGCTCAAGTTAATGACACTTGGTTAACCATTGAAGGCGAAAATATAGGTATCAATACTGATAGTTTAGATCAATTATGCGCGGGGGCAATAAGCTACGGACGTAGTCAAATACTCAATAAACTTGGCGGCAACAATATAAATGTTGAGCAAGATATGATATGTACAGATCAGCCAATCCCAAAAATTCATAAAGTAGAGATTGGGGATCATATATTGGAAAGTGAGCTGAGCCCACACCCAAATTTTCCAAATCAATTCAAATATCGAAGTGCCACCTGCCGCTGGTTTATTGAAACTGAGGGTAGAATTGGTGATTTGATTCAACGGCAAGGTGTTGCTTGCCGTATACAAGATAATGATTGGCAAGTGGTTGACAAGTGGTAGTTATTATGTTACAATTAACTTTTATTAAATTAGATCTCATTTAAAGGAGAAATCATGAAACGTCTAATTATTGCTAGTGCGGTTATTACAGTTTTAGCCGGGTGTTCGACATTTAGCGGAAATCAATCAAAAGATATTTCTCCTACTCCTGCCGTAACTAAAGATCAAACTATTGCGGCAGCCGGCAAAGTTGAGAGTCCTTTAACTATTGATTTGCCAAATTGGTATATTAAACCTCCTGCCGCAACTGACGATTTCATTTATTTCGCAGGCACAGGATATAGTTCTGATTTGGCAATGAGTCGTGAGAAAGCTCTATTAGATTCTCAAATGAAGTTAGCAGATACTATTAATGGTGCTATGAATGCTATGGTAAAACAACAAAAATCAGATAATGCTGGATCTGTTGTAACCGATAAAACTTCTGTTACCATCAAGAAAATTATTGCTAATACCGTAATGACGGGCTATCGTATCGAGGACTCAAAAATATTGAGTGAAAATCGTAACTATCGCACATTTATTCTAGTACGTTATCCAATTGGAGATGCTAATCGTTTACTTAAAGATCGATTACAACGCGAAAGTCAAAGTAATGATTCAGACGAAGCATTGCAACGCGAATTAGATAAAGAAGTGGCACCTGCTGTAAAAATTAAATCTCAAATTGTTGGGCAAACACAAACTGCAGTAACTCCAGTAGTAGTTAGTGGGTTATTGCCAACAGATAATACTGAATATAATCAACGCAGGGCCGAAGCACTTCAAAAACCTAATGCTGTTGTACTCCAAGAAACTATACGTTAATACCAGTTTAGGATTAATAAATATATGGCAACAGACTATACATGTGAAAATTTTGAAGGGATTAATTTGGCATCAGATTGGATCCGCGATCTCGAAAGCTCTGATAGCAGATTATATAAAGAAGCAGTAATCGAAAAAGCATTAATGGCAGCCAAATTAGGATCTGCTAATGCTCAATGCTTCCTATTTAACTGTTATCAGGCGTACAATCCTTACCATGTTTTCGGAGTTAAAAAGGTGCCTGAAACAAACGGATTTGTTAATAGGCCAAATTCATGGCCAAAATTTTGGGCATTATGCGAAGCGTTGAGGACTCGTAGTCTTACTGGGCATGCAGCTCGAGATGCTATTATAGAAGTTAGTCAATTGTTTGATAGCAGTGAATGGAATAGCCTTTGCCGTCGTGTATTAATTAAAGACTTACGATGCGGCATCACTGAACGCACTCTTAATAAGGTATTAGGTAAAACTGAATGGGCTATCCCAGTATTCACATGTCAACTTGCTCAAGATTCTAACGATCAACCAGCTAAAATGAAAGGAAAGAAACGACTTGAAGGCAAATTAGATGGTGTTCGTGTATTGGCAGTATTTGGAAAATCAACTGTTCAGTTGTTTAGTCGAAATGGTAAAAACTTTGATAATTTTCCTGATATTGAAAACGCATTACTTGAAATACATAAACAATTAAGTTATGTTAGCTGGTTTAGATATGGCGGGTGGGTACTAGACGGAGAAGTTACTGGTGAAAGTTTTCAATCCTTGATGAAACAAGCCCAGCGTAAACGTGATGTTGAAACCAAAGAAATGATTTATAATATTTTTGATATTATACCACTATCTGATTTTGAACAAGGCATATGGAAAAAAGCACAACGTGAGAGAATAGAAATGCTTGACTCCATTCGAGGAACGATTGAAAGTCAACAATGTTTGCGTGTAACACAGGGCATAGAAGTAGACTTAGATAATGCTGAAGGTCATGATCAATTGCGTCGGTATGCCGAAGATGCAGTATGTGATGGGCTCGAAGGTATTATGATTAAGAATCTAGATGCTCCCTACGAATGTAAACGTAGTAGTTCTTGGATGAAATGGAAACCAGTTATAACTGTTGATCTTAATATTGTCGGAGTTGAGGAAGGTACCGGACGCAACAAAGGTAGACTTGGGGCGTTTATATGTGAAGGAGTAGATGATGGTAGAGATATCAGAGTAAATGTTGGAAGCGGTCTTACCGATGATAATCGCATTGATTACTGGGCCAATCGTAATATCATTATTGGTGATATTGTTGAAGTAGCTGCCGACGCAGTTACACAAAATCAAGACGGCACATACAGTTTACGATTTCCAAGGTTCGTTAGATTTAGAGGGTTCGAAGTTGGAGAAAAAATATGATAGCTAAAAAAATAGCATCTAGTCCAGAACGTCATACTTTCCAAAAAGAAGGTTATATCAAACGCTGTAAAGAAAAAGGCAAAGAACCTAATCCTGACTATGTTAAATTGTACGAAAGTTGGCGTGAGCAAGATGAAGAAGATCTAAAAGATCCTGTCTGGCAAAAAAACAACATGGAGTATGATCTCCGTAGCTCAAAAGAAATGTGCGATAAAGTTAAGCAGTCGGATAACTATGCTCAAAACTTGTATGCCGCTATGTGTAATCAAAATTTTCAAAAACAAGATGTATGGCCAGTACTCAAAAATGAAACATGGAGTTGTAGTTGGCGCCATGCTGGTGGCATTGTTGCCGACATGCGTGAAGAAGGTGACTACATAGATTGGTACTGTTCAGGTATTGGTAGTCAAGATACCGGATATGGGTTAGACGGATATAAACCTCAGCTAGAAAAAGATGGACGTAACTATGTACCAGAAAGTCATATAACTGAAGAAATTCAAAAAGATCTTTTTAATCTAGGATGGGTTCCAATGGATATACCAGATAGCGAATAAGAACATTTAATATGTTAAATTTTAATTGATACAAAGGAATTTACAATGATTGATTTTCTAAAACAACACAAAGCCAAAATAGCCATAGCTGTTGGCATATTGGATATACTTGCAGGGTATTTGAGTTTTGAATCCGGAGACAGTACCCGAGGTATTTTATTTGTAAGCCTGGGCATTATGTTTATTATAGATGGATTAGAATAAAATATGATTACAATGAAAGAATGGATGGACTTGGTTGACTGTAAAATCACTGATGGTAGTAATTATACTTGGAATTGCTACGGCGACAATGCGTATCAATTGTCAAGTTGGAACGGCATCCACGATAAAGGTGGCTACAGTTTAAGCATTGTGTTTAGCACAAAGAGTCAAAAGGTCTATCAAGTAGAAGTGTGTGATTATACCAATGACCGTGCTTACCGCATGATCCATCCAGACAAAGTTGAGAAGTTTAAGAAAGAAGCAAAGAATCGGAATGTTAATCCTTATGAAGCCTGGGATAATATTAACTTTATAGATTTAGAAGTTGATGAGGACTTTGTAGAAAAGGCCACTGCTATTGTTGCAGGCAAGGAATATGACACAGGTGTTATGATTGAATTAGATCTACCAGATGATCTTATTCTGTCTGCGGCTAAAGAAGCTCATAAACAGAATATTACACTTAATGCCTATATCAATCAAGCATTAGCAAGTATGGCCGAAGTCTATAAAGCAGAAGGTCGATACAAAGGTAAAGATATATGAACCAAGAACTAGACGAATACCTATGTAAGGTTTATCCTAAGATGATGGTGAACCGTGATAAGAACATGATGGAAACTTGTATGTGTTGGGGATTTGAATGTGGGGATGGGTGGTTTCAGATTTTGAATCAACTCATGGGTAATATTCAAAATCACATTGATTGGAGCAATCGTAATGGCGAAGTTGTATCGCAAGTAACACTTGACCAAGTAAAAGAAAAGTTTGGTACGCTACGTTTTTACTACACTGGTGGTGATGACTATATTCGTGGCATGGTTACTATGGCAGAATCAATGTCAGGTGTTACTTGCGAAGAGTGTGGGAATCCTGCTACTACCAATTGGCCTACACTTCCCCAAGGAGGATGGGTTAGAACTGTGTGTAAAGAACACGGTGGTGAAGATTATGATACACTGGAAGAAGAAGAAATGTGAGAAAAATATGAAAACAATACGTAGAAAATTTACTATTTTTGAACAAATGGATTTAGAATTTGGCAAAAATAAAGACAACGGACCAGTGGTAGAATTTATGCTAACTCCTGATGAATTTCATGAATTTCAACTAACAGAAAATGGCAGAGCATCTTTTAAAAAAATTATCGGTCGAACTAATGATTTGGTTGGGGGAGACTGGACCTATAAAGGTGCTCTTATTACCATAGATAATAAATCTAAAAAAAGTAAATAAAAAGGAATATTAAAATGGCAAAAAAACAGATTAGTAAAATTAGTGATAAGTTAAATAAAGTAAATGAATCATTTACTATTAACATGTACGATAATGGATACATGATTGAAATTGGTGGCAAAGATTCAGATAATGAATGGAAAAATGCTAAAATTATGGTTAGTACTGTAGAGGAATTATTAGCATTAGTTAAAGAAGCTACTGAAATTGAACGAGATGATTAATGCTAAATTTTAAAGAAGAGTATAACAGTCTTAAACAAGAAATTAAAACTAATCGTTTTTCTATTTTTGTTGTTTTGTATTTGTTGCTTAGTGTTTTAAGTTTACATAACATTGCCCATTTATTAGGATTTTGTTATGTCATTGTGCTATTGGAAAATATTATCCAGAAAGATTAATATGATTAAGTATGAAAAAGCTCCGTATCAACAAGGCTATGAATTGGCTTTGAATAATCAAAAATATAAAAATCCTTACCGAGGAGAGAATGAATCAGCAGATGCCGAAGATTTTCGTCGAGGATTTGATAACGCAAAAGAAGAAAAATTACAATGACACCAAGAGTAAGCTCAAGTTATGGATCATGCGGATGCGGTCGCAGTCCTACTGGTGATTGTTGTGGATGGCATGGTCTTACTGAAGAAGTTTATCAAGAAAAATTAAAAGAATATAAACTTAAAAATAACAAAGATAATTCTAATATATATTTGTGGCTAGAAAATTCAGATACTAGCGATGGATCAAAATAAACTCAATCATAACGAATTAATTAGGCACTTGCGTGGGTTTCAAAGAATAGTAATCAACACATGCTATGGCGGATTTGATCTTAGTTTTGAGGCAAAAAAATTATATTTAGAGCTAGCTGGCATTGAATATATACTAGACCAACAATTAGATCGAGATCGACAAATTCGGCTTGGCCACCGAATTATAGTTAATGATACTGAGTGGCATTCTAGATCTATTGATCGAGATGACCCAATATTAGTAAGTGTAATCTATCGTTTAGGTAGTAAAGCCAACGGAAATCATGCTAAACTAAAAGTTGTTGAAATACCATTAGATGTAGAGTGGAATATTGCTGAATACGACGGCAAAGAATGGGTAGAAGAAAAGCATCGAAGATGGAGCTAAATATTTAAATATGATACTAGCCATTTTATTACTATTAACAGGTTTAACAATATCAGCGGTTGCAATTTACTACTCAGTAGTAGGATTGACCGCTATATTTTCTGCCGCGGCAATCCCAATCATTATTATGGGGTCAGCATTGGAAATAGGCAAACTTGTCTGCGCCTCTTGGTTAAAATCAAACTGGGAACGTGCCCCACGTTTTATGAGATACTACATGACTACAGCGGTCATTGTATTAATGCTTATTACATCAATGGGTATTTTTGGATTCCTTTCGAAAGCACATAATGACCAGAATCTTGTATCAGGCGACGTTCAAAGTAAAATCGCAATCTTTGATGAAAAGATCAAAACTGCTCGAGAGAATATTGAAGCCGACCGCAAACAACTTAAACAGATGGATGAAGCGGTGGACCAGATCATGGCACGCTCGACTTCAGAAGGCGGTGCGGACAAAGCCAACAGTGTCCGTAAGAGTCAGCAAAAGGACCGTGGTTCGCTTGCCAAAGATATTGAAGCCAACCAGAAACTTATTGCTAGTCTTAACGACCAAGCGGCTCCAATACGTGCAGAAGTACGCAAGGTCGATGCCGAAGTTGGCCCTATTAAGTATATCGCTGCCTTTATCTACGGTACCACACCAGACGCCTCTATGCTCGAGCGAGCAGTAACTTGGATCATTATTCTTATTGTTATTGTTTTTGACCCATTGGCTGTTATTATGTTATTGGCTAGCCAGATGACATTTAGTTGGGCAAAAGAACAACACGAAGAAAAAGAGTATCATACTATTGCAGAATTGGACACATTTGTCGGCGAAAAACCAATCGAAGAAGAAAAAGCCTACGAAACAGATGATGGCCTACCATCAGAAGAATACCTTGAGGCTTTTAGAAAATCTGTTCCTACGCCACCAGAAAATACAGTAACCACATCATCGTTGTTCTCTGAGTCAGATTCCACACTGGATCCTTGCTACAAATGCGGCACACCTTTGATCATTGCCCCGGGCATTGGTCCATTTTGTCCCAACAAAAACTGTGACGTATTTGACAATACACTCAATTCAGAAGTAGAATTAATAACAACTCCAGTTTCCGATGATATAATACCTAATCCTGCCATGTCAACTGATGATATTGAACCTTATGGGAACGATGTTCAAAAACATGCTATGAGAATTTGGAAAATTTCTAACCCATCTGAAACTTATAAAAAATATATAGACCAATTAAATGCGGGCTATATTGAATATTTACCGTGGGAGCACGACTCACATTTAGAATCACTTAATTTAAGTGATAGAGAATTATTAGAATTACAAACTAAATTAATTGCTGACAATGAGGGTGCTTTCGGTGAAGTAAAAGGTTTTGGTGTCGAATTTCCTGCTGTAGGGAATAAAGGCGATATGTTTTTGCGTGTAGATAATTTACCAAGTCAATTGTATAAATTCAATGGCACACAATGGATTAAAGTTAATAAAAATTTAAGCGATGGATATGTATATGATGATGCGTATATTGATCATTTGATTGAAAAAATTGGATCTGGAGAATATGATCCTGATTTACTAAGCGATGTTGAAAGAGAACGAATTGCTGACAGACTCAAAAACAACGGTAAGGATATAATTTAATATGGCAGACTCTATATCACATTGTTCGTTTTGTGACAAACATAAAGACGATGTTATTAAACTTATTGTTGGTCATAATGTTGCCATTTGCAATGAATGTGTAGATTTATGTAGCAATTTATTAAAAGATAAAAATAATACAGTTAAAAAAACTAATGAGGTAGATATACCAGATCCTAGGGAAGTTTACAATTATCTCAATCAATATGTCGAAGGACAACTTGAAGCAAAAGTAGTTCTGTCAGTAGCCATTACTAATCATTATAAAAGAATTACAAACGTCGGTAATAACATTACAAAAGCCAACATATTAATGATTGGTCCGACTGGAACCGGCAAAACTTTAATGGCAAAAACTGTATCTGAATATTTAAATGTTCCTTTTGTAATAGCTGATGCCACAACTTTAACAGAAGCTGGTTATGTCGGCGATGATGTTGATAGTCTTATATTAAGATTATATCAAAATTCTGGCTACGATATTGAAAAAACACAAAGAGGAATTATATTTTTAGATGAAATAGATAAAATTTCTAGAAAAAGTGAAAGTGCCACAATCAGTCGCGATGTATCCGGAGAAGGTGTTCAGCAGGCTTTACTAAAATTAGTAGAAGGAACTAAAATTAAAATCAACCCTTTAGGGGGGAGAAAATTAGAAGGTAATATTGAAATTGACACTACTAACATATTGTTTATCGCAGGCGGTGCGTTTATAGGGCTTGATAAAATTGTAAAGAATCGTGCTCAAGGTAGCGCCATGGGTTTTTCGGCTAGTTTGGCAAATATAACTAATGAAGAAAAAGAACTAGCAACTGCCGACGATCTGGTAAAATACGGTATAATACCAGAATTCATAGGAAGATTTAGTAATGTTGTTACTTTGCATGATCTCAACAAATCTCAACTTATAAACATTTTAACTAATGTAAAACGTAATTTTATTGAACAATACCAATGGTTATTTAATCAAGACGGGATCAGTCTTGAATTTGAAAATGAAAGTTTAGATTTAATTGCCGAACGTACTCTTAAAACTAAAACGGGTGCTAGAGGATTACATGCTGAACTAGAAAGAATATTATTACCGCACATGTTTGATCTACCAAGATATAACAAACAAAGTATATTAAAAATTGCTATTAACAGAAATTTAGTAAATACTCCAATGACCCTATTAAGAGAAAACGAATGAAATCACGTGGTACAATAATAATAGTTAGAGATGGCAATGTAGAAAAAGCCATGAGAAAATTCAAGAAAAAAATTCAAGAATTTGGTTTATTAGATACATTACGTGCTAAAGAATTCTACGAAAAGCCAACCACCGAACGCAAACGCAAAAAAGGTGCGGCAAAATCTCGCTGGAAAAAGAAACTACGCGAACAAGAGTTGCCAAAAAAGTTGTATTAGATAGTAATTTGTAATAAAATAAATATAAATAATATTACAGATGCCTTAGTTGGGTCTGTAATTCAAACTTGCTTAATTAAGGAGAAAACATTATGAGCAAAATCATCGGAATCGATTTGGGAACAACCAACAGTTGTGTCGCAATTATCGAAAATAATATCCCCAAAGTAATTGAAAATAGCGAAGGTGCTAGAACTACTCCAAGCATTATTGCGTATACCGCTGATGAAATTTTAGTCGGGGCAAGTGCTAAACGACAAGCAGTAACTAATCCAAAAAATACTATCTATGCAGCAAAAAGATTAATTGGTAGAAAATTCAGTGAAAAAGAAGTACAAAAAGATATAAGTTTAATGCCTTATAACATTGTTAAAGCCGACAATGGCGATGCCTGGATAGAAGCAAACGGCAACAAATTAGCACCGCCACAAATTTCAGCAGAAGTACTTCGCAAAATGAAAAAAACTGCCGAGGACTATTTGGGTTCTGAAGTAACACAAGCAGTTATCACAGTACCTGCTTATTTCAACGATAGCCAACGACAAGCAACAAAAGATGCTGGGCGCATTGCAGGGTTAGAAGTATTACGTATTATAAATGAACCAACAGCCGCCGCCTTAGCATATGGTGTTGATAAAAATGATAAAGGTGATCGTAAAATTGCTGTATACGATTTAGGCGGTGGTACATTTGATGTCTCAATTATTGAAATTGCTGATGTAGATGGTGAAAAACAAATTGAAGTTCTTTCCACTAATGGTGATACATTTTTAGGCGGTGAAGATTTTGACCAGCGCATTATGGATTATCTAGTAGATGAGTTCAAAAAAGATAATGGGGTTGATCTTAAAAAAGATGTATTAGCACTACAACGTTTGAAAGAAGCCGCTGAAAAAGCTAAAATTGAACTATCAAGTAGCCAGTCTACTACTGTTAATTTACCGTACGTCACGGCCGACGCCACTGGCCCTAAGCATTTAAATGTTACAATTAGTCGTGCTAAACTAGAAAGTTTAGTAGAAGAATTAATTAATCGTAGTATTGCTCCGTGTAAGACAGCAATGACTGATGCTAAAGTTAAATCCTCTGACATCGACGAAGTTATATTAGTTGGTGGTATGACACGTATGCCAAAAGTACAGGAAGTTGTAGAAAAATTATTCGGAAAAGCACCAAGAAAAGATGTAAACCCAGATGAAGCAGTTGCCGCAGGAGCGGCTATTCAAGGCGATGTATTAGGCGGAGGTCGTACTGATGTACTATTGTTAGATGTTACACCATTAAGTTTAGGGATTGAAACCATGGGCGGTGTAATGAGTAAATTAATTGATAAAAATACCACTATTCCTACTAAGAAATCTCAAGTATTTTCTACAGCCGATGATAATCAGCCTGCTGTAACAATTAAAGTTTACCAAGGAGAACGCGAACTTGCTCAATACAATAAGGCATTAGGCGAGTTTGATTTAGGCGGGATTCCGCCCGCTCCCCGAGGTACTCCTCAAATTGAAGTTACTTTTGATATTGATGCTAACGGAATTTTAAAAGTAAGCGCCAAAGACAAGAACACAGGCAAAGAAAATAAAATTACAATTAAAGCTAACTCAGGTCTAAGTGATAAAGAAATTGAAACAATGATTCAAGAAGCTGAAAGTAATGCCGAAGAAGATAAAAAACAACGTGAACTAATCGAAACTCGAAATTCAGCAGAGCATCAA
>Ga0065174_1000167_pt1 | contig 11957 bp, 12 predicted proteins | sample CryBogCBE25Jul08_FD_59216 | JGI IMG/M metagenome (GOLD analysis project Ga0065174, IMG submission 59216) | Freshwater microbial communities from Crystal Bog, Wisconsin, USA - CBE25Jul08 (version 2) (version 2) | ecosystem: Environmental > Aquatic > Freshwater > Lake | place: Crystal Bog... | reverse complement strand
CAGCATGGTTGCTGCTGCTTCACAACTGTTAATATTGGTTTGATTGATTTTGGTAGCAAGGGCATTCAGTTCATTTAAAATGTTATAAATCTGAGGACTGACGGTTTGAACGGCTAGCATAAAAGCATAAGAAGAAGCACTGGAGCCTATATTGCGAAGCATATCAATCAGTTGACTTGCACCAATATGAGAAAATCCCCCCATCCAAAGATCAATACCCCCACATCCCCCTCTAAATCCAGGCATTTGCACTGTTGCTGGCTGAGCATTTCTAACAGCGTTTCGAGTGACAAGACTTCCTCCTGAATAATACCCAGCTGTTTGATCTTTATAATAAGCTGGCGTTGTAACATTGCTTGCCATACCGGCTTCTTTAAAAAAGCGCATCATGTCTTCTCCAATACCAGCAAAACAAGAAGTGGAGGAGATCGCTAACGAAGCAAAAACAAAAACAGAAACAGAAATGAAAATAAAAAACTTCATTGATTCCCTCCTGGTTTCTTTTGAATTAAGGTCATAATTCTTTCTTCCATTTGATCCAAGGAAGTCAGACCAAAAGCGATGGGCAAGACGTGGCCTGTGTTGGGGTTTACAGCATAAAGAGAGGGTAAAACGTCAACCTTCCAAGCGGCAAATAAACCATTATCAGGCTGCACCTCTGGAAACTCTTCTAAAGAGCCTCCATCTTGACTAATGGCTATCATCTCCCAGCCATAAGTTTCTGAAAAAGTCTTTACAATGGGTGCAAACTGATGACAGTAAGGACAATCTCCCTTAAAGAAGAAAAACAACCCATAAGTTTGTGACAAAGCTCTTATTGTTTCTTGCTTGTGCTTTTTATCTTCATCAAGATAAACATGGCGGGCTTTTTGATTAACGGGGACAACAAGGGTATGATCAAGAGAAGGGTTTTCATAAACAACTTGCATCCACGTATTGGAAAACCTCTCTGAGCGTGTCATCATATCTTTTTGCATCTCTTGATACGCTTTTAGGGTTTGAGGCGTCGGATTCACCCAAGCTTGATGCAATTTTTTCTCAAGTTCTTGCCTATAGGCCTTAACAAGGCCTGTTGATGTTTTGGGTTTTAAAGGAGTATTAGGGGAAGAAGAGGAAGAGGCTTTTTCCTCTGGCTTATTATCTTCTAAAACGTCTTCTAGAGGTAAAGCCTCATACCAATGCCAGCCTTCAGCATGGTGGTCAAAGAAACCGGCTTGGACGGTTGTGCTGATAAGCGCTAAGAGAATTAACTTGTTAAACATGTTTAACATGGTATACTTCTTTTTAAGATGAATGAGACAAAAAGGAGTTTTCAATGGCCGGTGTTCGTCTTCCTGAAGACTTAGAAAACCGCTTGACGGCTTTGGCAACCAAGACTCATAGGCCCAAAAGTTATTATCTGAAAGAAGCTCTCCAGGCTTATTTAGATGAGTACGAAGAGGATTTAAAAACAGTTGCAGACTATGAAGAGCAACTGAAGAAAGGGACTTTAAAAACTTATTCTTTAGAAGAAGTAATGAAAAAACATGGTCTCGAGTAAAGGTTGGCAGCTTAAATTGACGACTGATACCGAAAAGCAGTTTAGCAAACTGGATAAAGGGATTCAAAAACGCATTGTTGAGTTTTTGAAAAATCGCCTTCTGACCCTTGAGCACCCTAGACTTTTGGGAAAAGCTTTGTCGGGTCAGTTGAGTTGTTACTGGGGGTATAGAATTGTCGACTATAAAATCCTTGCTGATATTCAAGATGAAAATCTTACAATCATTGCTGTGAGTATCGGTCACAGACGAGAGATTTACCATTAAAGCATCTCTGCCTTTAAAGCTTTGGCTTGAAAAAACTGACTCAAACACCTTGTTTATAGTTAACCCGACTTTATAATCCACCGGCTTCTCCTGTAGTAAGGGGTTGTTTTCTGGTACCAGCTTGAATATGTCTTAAGTTATCTTTCAATCTTTCCGCTGTAACGGTTTGAAGGCTTGCAGCGTTAGGAGCTTTATAGGAAGCCATAATGTCTTCAAACACTTCACTCAGATCAAGACGACTAAAATCAATACGACTCAACTCTTCTGGCCGCAATCCGCGGCAAGAGGGTGTCTCTGCTGTGCCCCACCCAATTCCAAGCTGGGCTCTTCCTTGTTGATGGATGAGCCGTAAGAGTTTATTGCCAAAGCAACAATAACTGGTCTTTTTAGAAACACAGACCCCTAAGACCTTTTTGGCACAATAGGTGCCGACTTGATGGCACAGGTTTTTATCTTTGAGCTGGGCAAGAAGTCTTTCTTCTTCACTGCACGATGCAAGATGCAGGGATGTTCCCCACCCTTTCATATTCTGACAGCAATCTTTAAAATCAATACAGTTGCGGCTACATCTTTTGTCATGCCCTTTAAAGATTTCAAAGTTTCCGCTTCGAATGTCTTTTTGCATCTCTTTAAAGACAGATAATTTAGCCATGACTTCCAGCATTTCACCATTGGCTTCATAGCTTGTATTTGTACAGTTACCGGTAATACAAAAGGGAGAACCCACGCCGGATTTTATGTTTTTTAAAGATCGTTTCGAAGAAGGGCATTCATAAGTTTGTTCCCAAACCACACAAACCCCGCTTGTAAATTCTTTACACCTTGAGGCTTTTTGAAGGCATCCTTTAGCTCGAAGCGCAGAACAGGTATTTTTACTGGATCTTTTACATCTGTAAGTTTGTCTGAATTGCCAACAATCCCTTGTCATAGGACGATCTTGAATCATCTTGGTAGAAGGTCCATCGGAACAGACCTTATCCACATACTGACAGATCCCTTTATCGGTTAGATCTTCAAGGGCTGCACAATCATCACTCCATTCTTCTCTTGTAACAGTGATAATTTCAGAGTGTTCATGACGCTGATGGTTTTTAACACAAGGCGTCCATCCCCTTAAACAAGCGGGGTTGTTAGGACCGTGGGAGTGTCTATCATATCTTAGGGGCCTACTATAAGAAGGGTTTGCACATCCCCCACGATCAGGATACCAAGGAACAAGATACCCTCCACATTCCCAAGATTCTGTGACATAACCCGGCGTTATACTAATTTCTATAGTGAGGTTATGATGACATGATTGTTCAAGGGTTCCTCCGGCTTCTTCACATAAAACAAGAAGACCTCCTTCTCTTCGTTCTTCAGCTGCCGTTTCCATTTTAACATCTAAAATAATATGCGGATCTTTTAGAGCTTCATCACCATTCCGAAGGAGTGGATCCGTATCCGGATCCAAAACAAACCTCTTCCTTTCTGCAGTTGCTGTCTTTAAGAATTTGCCGGCTTCTGAAGTGTGCGTTTCTAAAAGAGCCGCATCACCTAGAGTTGCAGCGTTTAAGGAAGCTTCTTTGGGTTTATCGGTTGCAAAACCTGGAACAATCGAACTATCTGTTCCTCGAGCTGCTCCTTGTACAGAATTTTGTAGAGATCCAGCTAATTGCTGTCCCAAAGAATGAGAACTCTCCATAGCCATACAAACTGGGGGTATCAACACACAAAGCAAGAAAGGGTAAGAAAGAGATTTCATTCAATACCCTCCTTAAACTTAGAAACCGCATAAGCAAGGGTGATATTGCCACTGATCTTTTTATAGCCGGCTTGCTGTTCTTCTATAAAGGTTGGCACAACCATAACGTTATACTCTCTAAACAAAAGAGGATCTAAAACCACCCCTTCTCCTAATTCTTTTAAAAAGGTTGCTGTTTTCAAAAAGCTGTTTTCGATAAGACCTCGAATCACCAGCACAGCGTTATGTTTTTTAGCCTCAAAAGCTAAAGCCTTTAGGGTTTCTTTGGGCATACTAAAGGAAACAAAGATGTAAAGATTAGAAAGAGAGGCTTCTTGTCTTATTTCTGGAATTTGGTTTGACTCTTGTTGTTTTGCACAATTTATGCTGCTTCGAAGGGAATATCCTTTCCCTGTAAATAGAGAAGGAGCATTATTCTGAAGATCTAAAGCTTCTTCCTCGTATTGCCTGATTAAGGCTTGGCTTTGCTCTTGGTGTTGCAGTGCCCAAGCTGTATGGTCTTCTGCCTTTGCGAAAGGAAAAGTTGATAAGAGAAGAAAAGTTAAAATCACATGAGGCAGCAATTGCGTTTCCTCCAAATAAGATAACCAAAGTCTTCGCCTTGATAAGGAAACTCCTTTGCTGATGCCCATAAGGTTTCGCTTCGTCCTAACGGATGACATCCGCCTCTGCCCGTGGAGGGAATGGGATAAACCATTTGGGTTTTGTATTGCGTCTTTTTAATGATAGGCATGGGATACTTTTGGCACTGGCCTTCTTTACCCATATAGCCGTGTAACAGGAGTTCTCGATGCAACTTGGCCATCATTCGTTGTACGGCTAAAAGACTCGCTTGAACGCCTCCCACATGCGCTGCAATCGTTCCTGAAAAAGGATATAAAGACCCCTGACATCCTCCACACCAAAACAACGCATCATTGGGAAAGCCACTAGAAGCCAAGGCACAATCCGCAGCACAAGCCCCTTGAGCAATCGGATTGCCAAACAAAATGGCTTCAGGATTGAGAATAAACCCTGTTTCTTCATCGTTCCATAACGGATCGAGTTCCGTTAAATAGGCAACATCAAAGCTTGTCCTTTCTAAGCAAGCAAAGTCGGTTAAGAGTTCAAGCCAATAAATAACGGGATAAACATACCAATGAACTTGATAAAAACTTCTCCTTAGTCCACCAGAATGACTTTTACCCGCAACACTACCTCTTCCTTGCATTCTCCCTGTGCCTGCCAATTGGATCCCGCCCATATTAATCAAGCAATAAGGTGTTCGGGTGACATCCACCAAACGAGCTGGTTCCCAAAAAGAAATCGGCACGCCTGGGGTGGGGAGATTTAAAGGAGGTTTTGGGCACATACAAATAAACCCTGAAGGGTTGGGAGTATCTTCAAATCCTCCACCACTCACATTGGCACCACCAATGGTCATCGGAAACAAACAAGACCAACAAATATCGGTTAGAGGATTGACAAACCGCCCTTGACAATTTGCCCTTCCATCCTCTAGAGAAAACAAAAATAGAGTGCTATAAAAGACAGAAAGCCTTATAAAAGATAATCCTTTAACCAATAAAGAGGATCTTATGACTTTTTGTTCTGTTGATTTTGTATGTGTTGCGCTGCTTGTTTCTCTTATTGTCTTTCTTTTAAGCATATGTATTCCACAGGTATGGATATGGGCTTCTTCTAAATTTTTGCAAAATTCCCCTTGGGATGGGGAAGATCGCTTTTTTGAACTTTTTAGATTTCTTATGGTTGCTTCAGAAACAACAGCTCTGATTCTCATCGTTATCTTATTTTTTAGGTGGGCTCTCTCTTTCTTTGGATAAAAACAATTCTGTAAAGAGCAGTAAACGTTTCGCAAAAATTGTCTTACAAAAGAGGGAATTTTAAAGCCCCTAACCATATCAAGCCCTTTCCTTTTGAAGGTTTATCTCTTCAATCAACAGATGCTTTCCTTGCTGGGTAACTTTGGCTGGCACTTGTTGAATACCAAGCTTTTTGGTGAGAGTTCCTTCTTGATCGAAATAAACCGGCCGATCTATCTTCTCCATCAACTCAAAAGGAGAACCCTTAATCAGGATAATTAGAGCAGGCACTCCCTGCGCAATTGCCCAATCTGTTTGCTCTTGCTCATCCCCATCGATAAACAAAAGAGGTTTGGTCAGAGACTTATAATCCAAGGGGTTGACTTTTGTGCCTTTTGCGTGAAAGATTTGCCCTTTATGGTCTTTTAGATTGTAAGGAACAGTTATACTGGGATCATAGGTAAAAAATCTGGGTTCTTTTGTGTGTCGAATTCCTTCAACCGGTTTGGGTCTTTTGATTGTTTCTTGTGCTTGCTTTGCAATTTTCAGTTGATGTTCTTGAAGACTTCTCTCTGCTTCTAATGTTTTAAGCCTCCTTTCAATAACCTCTAATAAATCCTCTTCAAGAATCTCAAAAGTCGTGCCAACAACGCCATAATCCTTTAGGAGCTCCGCCTGTGCCATTGGTGACAAGAAGGCTACATTTATTATAATGGAGAGATAATAGAAGCCCTGCATCATATTCTCTCTCTAACCTTCAAGGCTTTTCTTTTGTTCTAAGGGGGCTGGACTCAAGAGTTGCAGGACTTTTTCTGTATAATCGGGAAGAGTGCCTCCCCAAACCGCTCCCTTGGCGATCAGGACAAGGTTATTTTCTTTGGCAAAAGTGGCAACTTTCTCTTTGATCTGATCGGCACCCTGTTGCAGGATGTAGTTACTGACTTTTCCTTGAGGATGGGGATAGTGCTTGGCTAGGATTTGCGATTGTTTGGCAATTAAAGCGTTTGTATCCACCGTGCCAAAAGCGTATTTGGGTTTTAAAAAAAGAAAGAGGCTTAAAACCGTCACCTCAAAAAGAATCAATACAATCGTTGTAGTTTGGATAATCGTTTTCTTCATACAGCTTTTCTCCCTTCTTGGTTCCTCTCTTCTTCGTTTTTAAGTAATCGTTCAATAGCATCTGAAACACTTAAGCCTTCAGCTCGTAAAGCTTGAACCGCGGCATATTCTTCGGCTTTGGTTGAATAAAGAAGTCCTGAATAAGGATCTAAGATCAGTCTTCCAACAGCATAGCCATTGGAACTGTAAATCATAATTTCTGCATAAGAACCGTGTTTGGTTTTAACAGAACTGAGTTGGGCTTCCATAAGGGGGGTCAAGGCAATCCTCCCACTTTTTTTAAGTTGTTCAATGGATTCTTTCTTTTGAGAGAGAAGGCACATCCAATCGGAGTTATCAAAGGCGGCTTGAGCAGCAGGGTTTACAAAAAAATCATTAATGCTTTGCGTGCCAACGATTAAAGAGCCATAGTATTTACGAAGGCGTCTAGCTAAGGTTTCAATAAAGACACCACTTTGATTCGAGCGGAGCATGTCCCAAGCTTCATCAAAGACAATATGAAAGGGTGTTTTACGATCTCCCAAGAACATACGGTTAGTAATGTTAATAATCATCATTTGGACAACAACCGCTTGAAGATCTTGACGTTCTTTCAGTTCTTCTAATTCCACTACAACCAAAGGGTTGTCTAAATTCACAGTCGCAGGACCATTAAAAAACCGCCCATACACCCCGTATTGGGTATAAGGAGAGAGCATGGTTCCTAAGTCTTGCGCTTTTTTATGAGAATGCCCTAATAACCAATCGGCTATATGGGTGATGGTGCATTGCTGCCCATACATCTTCCATGTTTCTCGCATGGCTTGTTCAATTAAAGCAGCCCCGACATCATTCACCCCTTGGGTAGGAGCTGCCATGAGCATAATAACAGACTTGAGCATCGCTAATGCATCTTGAGCGGCTTCTTCATCATGCGGAGATATGGTTGAAAAGGGATTTAAACAAAGCGAATTGGTGGATAAAGGACTTTTGGGTTTAAATTCAATAAATTGCCCTTCTAGTAAAGAGCAAGTCTTTTCAAAACTACGCCCGACATCCATGACAAAGACTTTACCGCCAAGACCTAATGTTGACGTCATTAGTTCTTGCATAAAAACAGATTTACCCGAACCCGATCGTCCCACAACAGAAACATTATAGTTTCCGGCATTGTTATCAAAAGGACAGAAGGTAAAGATCTGGCCTTTTCTGCCACTTAAGATCATTCCAGGACTTTTTGTCCCCTGCCATTCTCCTTGAAGAGGCAATAAATTTGCAGATTCTGTTGAGAGAGTTGTTTTAAGACGACCTAGACTTAATAAGCTTTTAATACCCTTTTCTCCCCACATCATGGGTAAACAACTTAAAAAAGTAGGGAGATGAAAAAAGGTAGTGGGTTCTAATCGCCATTCTTTACTTTGATATAAGTTAAAAAGAATTTGCTCTGCTGTTGATAAAAGATTTTCATGAGCAAAAAGAATGACATTAAACTGAGTTTGAACAATCCTCTCCCCCTTACCCAGTTGCATTCTAACAAACCCCAGTTCATCGGCTTCTCTTTGAATCGAGGGAAGATATTTTCCGATAGGAGAATAGGCTTGTCTTTCAACATAAGTTGATTTTGCTAAAACCTTGGTTTTGGGTTTGTCTTGTTTTGGAGTGTGAATACCATAGTGAATCAGAAAAGAACAAGGGATTTGAGCAAAATCTCGGTCTTCATCGCCAATCAATTGCCCCATAGCATGCAAAGACCAAACGTCTGGATAGTGACGCACTTGATAAGCTCTTACCTGAACTTTATTTGAATTGAGAGACAAATGATCACTTGTAACCATCAAATGCGTGGTTGGAGTGGTGATTTGCTCTTTTAAATATTGCAGTTTATTCCAACGCACTTTTTCTAAATTGACTTGAGTAGGATCTAAATTAAACAACCCATTCAGTGTTTGTAATAAATGCTCCGGTTGCCAGATACAAACAGGAAGTCCGAGCATTTCCAGGGTGGTTTGGATTTGGTTTTTGATTCTGTTAACCTCAGCCAAAATGACAGAATTAAAGCTCTTACCCTGACTCGCTTGCGTATAACTTAAGAAACACCGAAAGGTCCGTAAGTTGTAAGGACTTTGCTTAGAATAAAAGGCTTGCTGTTTTAAAAACGAAGAGCGTTTACAAGCTAAGTTTTCAATTACAGGATTACGCCCCTCTCGAGCTTTTTGCCAAGTATCACAAAACTCCCCAATATGTGGATCGGCCCATAAAATGACCTGCAAACTACTTTCTTCTGGCAGCACATGTTGAAAGAGTCCACTGACCTCGCGTTGCATTTCTTCAGACGCCCCCACCAAGGGAAGCGTTTCAATCACAAAACCAAGGCTATCTTGATTAAAAAAGAGCTGTGTTGTTTCATCATAACTTTCATAAGGTAAAAACGCTGAAAGGTTATAAAACTGAGACAACCCTTTTAAAGCTTCATTGTAATAGGAGCTACCCCCAGGACTTTGTTCCTGATCTCCAAAGAAAGAGAGGATTTTTTTTCCAAAATCACTCAGCATGGCTAATCCCCTCAAGAGCCGCTGTTAGTTGCCAGTAACCAGGGCGAATCACCGTATGAACGACACTGCCTTCATGCAAGTTTCCTTGTTCATCTTGAAAAGGGGCTATCCAAACTCGTAAAGGAGCTTCTTGGACCCTTTTCACCATTGTTTGATCGGATAAGATAATCTGATTACCATCAATTGGGTTGTTCTGCGAGTTCACGTTATTTTGGGCAAAAACAGGAGCAACAGCCTTAAGAGAATCAGGCTCTTCGTTATTTGCTAATTTCCCATTGTCGACCATCTTGTTCACTTCACCGATGGACTTACAGCCAATGCCTTTGCCAGCTTCACATTCAAACACTTCAGAACTGGTAGAACATCCTGAAAGCAGAATTAAGACCGATAAAAAGGGGAGAGAAGTTTTAACAATACTTCCAAGAAATCTTGCGTTAAACCTTGCTTTTTGGTGTTTAGAGGACATCAAAGCGTACATAAACAAAGAATTTGTTAATTTATTCCTATTCTGTATTTTAGATTGATTGGATATATAATTTTTATTTACGAATTGATTACCCATTTGTTCCCTTGCAAGTGGTTTCATTGGGAGCCTCCCTGAGAAAGATTTTGAGGTGGGGTTGATTCAGATGGAATCCAAGCGTGAACAGAACTAGGGTTTTCTTCTACAGTTTGAATTTGTTGGTGACGTTTTTGATCATTGATTTTGCCAACAGCGTGACGGATGGCACTGTCTCCAAAGGCAAGGCCTTGACTAAAGACAATATCAACTGGTCTGCCAGCAGCAACTTGTATCACCGGTTGCAGTTGTTCAGCACGCTTTATATAAAAATCGGCGTATTTTTCAAGAGCATTACTGGTTCCTTTGGCAGCCCCATGTTTCAGAATCGCTTCATTGGTTAAAGGATTAGTTTGAGCCAAACCGCTCATAGGAGAAAAGGTCACAGGATTATGGGCTTGGCTTAAAAAGCTACCCATGCCACTAAAGAATCCACCCACAAGCGCATTTCTCATACTCTCGCCAGCTCTATCCACAACAGATCCTCGAAGGCCGGCTCTGCCATCTTCTCCTGCAACATAACCCTGAACATTCATTTCAACCACCTCGCCTGTTTTTCTTTCAACACAGGTGAGTTTTTCAAGGCGCATAAATACCCGTTCACTGGAAATATCGCCATAACAAGCTGCAAGCACATGACATCCTTTAAGATCCGATTTAAACTTGCGAGGAAGAGTCCCTGGATCGGTAACTCTTAAAAGAACAGGTCTTGGATCACTAGCTGATTGAATCGAAGTGCTTGCGTCCACACCTCCTAAAAGAATGGCTTTAGCAAAAGCACCGGCCGGAATAGTGTTGTCGGTTGTTTTAAGAAGGGTATTCGCTTTTGAGTTATAAAGTCGGATACTCACCTTCTGTACCGCTTTTGATTGAAATTGGGAAAGAGAAGCAAGATTGCCTCCTCTTTTCCCAGAAACCAATACATCATAAGGTTCAGCAATAGGAGACTGAGGGAAAGTCTGATCTTTCTGATGAACTGTGGCTTGAGAAGATTTTGCTTCATCTTTCTGCACTTGGTCTAATTCTGATCTTAAAGTTTCAGCCTCGGTTTGAAAGGATTTTGGGTTGTCATCTCCTGCGCGATTCTCTAAATCTTTGTGTTTATAAGGGGATACTGGGTGAATGGGAGCTTGAGGGATTGGTAAAGGACTATTTATTTTTAAAAGCTTATCCAGCATCTGCTCGACAGCTTCTAAGCGTTTTTTTGTCAGTTCCGCCTCATTGGTAAATTTGTGCACCCAAACCTCTTGAGGGTTAACACGGCCGGTACCGGTTGTCAGAGAAGTTTTATGATCAAGCTTTGCTTCAGAAGTTGCTTTTCTTGACTCTCCTTTAATAACCCACACTAGAATGACAATAATAACGACCAGAACGCCGATAACACTTAAGAGCAAAACTTGTTGACGGCGTTTGAAAAGGTCAATCATAGTCTTCATAAACTTCTCACCACAAAAAGTTGTGTTTTCGCTCCTGGTAGAAGAACCCGTTTTTCAAAGCTTAAAGCTAGGTCGCCGGCTTGGTAGAAGGATTTTTCTAACAGTTCAATGGCCGTTGAGGTGGTGTTTTGAACAGAAAACACTTGTCCGCAATAAGGGCCAGCTTGATAAGATTTTACGTGTTCCAATTGGAAGCCCTCAGAAGTTGAACGATTGTGGTGAGGACTCAGCTCTCCTTCGCTTTCCACCAATTGGCCGCCAACAAGCTGTCTCATAATCAATAAAAGTTGCTCTTGAAAAGGCAGTGTTTTTTGAAGAGATCCAAAACTTGAGTTTATGGTGTCTTTAAAGACACCTTGCATTGCAGCGTTCTTGAAAACACTTGTATTTAAAACACCTGTGTTAAAAACAGTTGTGGTTGCACTTTTGGCTGTTGGTTTAAGAATCAGATCTTGTGTGACGCCATTTTCTGTAATAAGCGTAATCGAGAGAGGCTTGGTGCCATTTTCAGGACTAGGCCTAATAAAAAGCTGCCCTGTATGCTCATCGGCTTGGCTTACAAATGTCCCTTCATCGCCAAAGACTTGAGCAATACGATCGTTGGTAACAGCGATTCGATTCATGGAATCAGCGGAGATCGCAATTTCCAGTCTTTTATTTTCTGAGAAAGTTAGAGTCTGGCTTGCCTGAGAAGAACCTAGAGAAAGCCCTAGAATTGACATGATCAAACGGAAATAGGAAAAAGCTTTATGGTTATGCCGTCTCATGAGACTCCTATGATTGATTGCAAGTATTAAATTTAAATTTTGTAAAGTCTTCAAAGGCCCAATTATTTTTGAGGGTATAGAAGATGGTATTAAGGAACTTTCTAGCTGTTGCAATAATAGCCTTTCCGCTACCTCTTATAATGGTCCCCAAAAACTGGACAGGAAAATGATACTAAGTGAGATATAATTCTCTA
>Ga0065174_1000165_pt1 | contig 11984 bp, 12 predicted proteins | sample CryBogCBE25Jul08_FD_59216 | JGI IMG/M metagenome (GOLD analysis project Ga0065174, IMG submission 59216) | Freshwater microbial communities from Crystal Bog, Wisconsin, USA - CBE25Jul08 (version 2) (version 2) | ecosystem: Environmental > Aquatic > Freshwater > Lake | place: Crystal Bog... | reverse complement strand
ATTTTGATGAAGCGGGTCAGCAAGGATCATTTTGAAACCCAAACCATTTTCGAAACCCTAGTCCCCTCCCTGCAATTCGATCATAAGGAATTTAGTACGTTTGAATTTTAGAAACCACTTGGTAACAATAATTCATCCATCTTGCGTAGTACCTCTGAGACGAGTGGTGGTTTCTTGGTGTCTCCTAAGTTGACAATCGCAGGGTTCCAATATCCTTCCGTTTTCCAGCGTGGCGAATCCACATAGAGCTCAATACAAGGCACCCCTAAAACCGCACCTAGGTGCGTCAGACCTGTGTCAACCCCAATCACAAGCTTTGCTTGGGCATTCAGTATAAAAGCCTCTTGAATCGAGAAAGGTGCTGGAACGAGTGCTTGGGGGACAGAGTGTGCAATGGTTTGACTCCTCATTTTTTCTTGTGCATTACCCCAAGGCAAAACAACTTGAAGATTGTGGTCTACCAAATATCGAGCCACTTCAATCCAAGCATCGACAGACCAACATTTAGCAATTCTGGCCGTTGCATGAAAACACATGACATATGTTTTTTTTGTCAAACCAAGCGGATTCGATAAGCCATCTAAGGAATGAACAAATTCCTGCGGGTAAAATTTTGGTGGGTTCTCGATGCGAATTGGGAAATTTTTACCCAAACCCCTCGCTGCAACAGCACGCGATCGATCCACCGCATGCAGCTGTGAAGGGACTTTGACACGATGTGTATAGAAGAGCTTAGCAAGCGGTTCATATCCAGAACCTTCTGTTCGGTTACCAATTCCAACCACCATGGCGTGGGGCGCCTTTTTTGCCAAAGATGTAATGATGGCCGATTTCAATAATCCTTGTGTTTCGATAACAAGGTCATAAGAACACCTTTGTAAGTGCTTTTTTTGTGATTCTAAAGACTTCATTATTGGGGCGAAATGACGCCAGCCACCCTCTCGCCATTCTTGACGAAGTCGGCGTAAACAGATTGGAATCAAGTGGTCTACCCCCCGAAAGCCATCCTTACTTAGTAATGGGGCAATTAAATCCACATAAGACTCCTCAACAACCCAATCAATTCGTGCGTCAGGGTAGTTGCTTCGGATATCCCAAACAATCGGTAGATTATGTAAAACATCTCCCAATGAAGATACTTTAACGATTAGAATATTCAAAATAATTATTTACAATTCATTCAATAAATTGCATCAAAAAGTATATTATGCAATCAAGTCATTGACTTAGCTTAAATTAAGCTTGTGAGCTAATTATTTTTTCATTCAACAAATAAAGTGTGCATGTATGAATTTTTTTGATGCTGCGATTGCACAAGCAACGCAGATCACATTCTCTGGGGTTCCTCATGAACCAGCAACTTATTTAAATAATCATTCTAAGATCAAGGTGTTTAAGAAATGGTTTGGCAAATGGTTTCAGCTGAAATTGCATGGACAGTTAGGACTTGAGCAACAGTCAATTCCCTTGACGGCGAAGTGTTTATGGCTCTATACCGGCAAAAGAAATTTTGGTGACGCGAATATGGATTTGTCCGGTAGAGCCTTACTTAAAAACAAAGCCACCCATATCGATCTGTTGACACTTCCGCACTTACAGGAATTATTTGAGGAGGATGATATCTTCCAAAACATCTATTCGCATATTGATGAAGTGCAACATCAACACTATGACTTCATTATTTTGTCTGAATTTAATTACCCATCGATCCGACTCAAAATCAAGCATTTCAAATCCATCCCTTTTGTTTGTCTATTTCGTTTTTTTCTTGGTCCTGACCGCAATCAAATTCTCTTTAGCCATTTTGCAATGAACCACGCTTTCGCTTTAAATGTCGACCATGATCTCATTCAAAAATCCGCAAAGCCCTATATCACACACCATCCACAACGTGAAGAAGCGATCCAAGGATTGCTTCCAAAAGAACCATTTATTGCGTTAGGACTAGGAGGGATTGATCCCGATCGCAGCTACAACCAATGGCTTGATTTTTTGCAGTTACTTGATCAATCGTCGCACCCTCGGTTGCCTAAAACAATTGTTCTGTTGGGTTCTGATAATGGTTTAAAAGCTTCCAAATGTTTGTTGGAACATTCTTTTCAACAACTCAAATGCATTGCCCAGGTTGGTACGCTTTCATTATTGGAGAGTCGGGCGGTCATTTGCGCTGCCGACATTTTTATTGGTTGTGACGGTGGTTTGATGCACCTCGCTCACTCCACCGATACTCCAAGCCTGACGCTCTTTGCCAAAGAACCCACCTACTTACGATTAACGCAGGCTTGTAAATCCACCCCTATCCAAGGTGGCTATAATGTAAATGTGATTAATCCACAACTTATATTAGAAAAATTAGAAACATGTCTTTAGACAAATCTGTCGGATTGACAAGTCAATTCACGAAAGACAATTTCCTCAACCTCGTTTTATCGGGATTAATTGCCTTAAGCACACTTTTTTCACTCACCATTCATCGCTGGCTTGGTATTGATTTTTTTATTTGCGTCGCTATTTCAATTTTTGTTCTTTTCAGATCCAAAAAAGAAGATGTCGATGTTTCAAGGCTCAGCCCATTGTTTATAGTCACTTTTTGCTCACCTTGCATAGCAATTCTGGTTAGTCAAACCATTCGAATGGAGTGGTCATTTCCTTATTACGATAGTCCCATCCGCTTCATGATGGCAATTCCTATTTTTTTGATGATCTTGCGAAAAAATCTCGCCATTGGAAAAATTCTCAGTTATTCCGTACCACTCACCCCGATTATCACGTTATTGGTGGTACCTTTTTTACCAAAAGAAGGGTGGGGAATCGAACCCACCAGACTTGGCACCTACTTTGTCGACCCATTGACGTTTGGATGGGTCATGCTTTGCTTTGGTCTACTGTCACTTTTTACTTGGAAAATGAATCCCCAAAGGTCTAAAAAACTAAGCACTGTTTTCACTCTTGGCGGTTTTTTCACAGGGGTTTATTTATCCATTGCCTCCGGTAGTAGAACGGGATGGCTGGCTTTACCGGTGGTTCTCTTGATCTTGGTGGTGGATTTTTTACCGAAAGGGAAAAAAATGAAATATTCCGCTTTGGCTTTGACCATAGTGATGGTTCTCACCATTGCACTTTACCAATATTCAAATACAGTTAAAGAAAGAGTCGACATCGCTGCTTCCGAAATCAATTCTTATCAAATGCATGCCGTGAATATTGATAACTCGGTTGGGATGCGCTTATCCTTTGCCAGAATGGGTTATTACCTTTTTACCTTAAGACCCTTATCTGGTTTTGGTGATCATGACTTTAAAGAACGAATCAATGACCCTTTCCCTAGTAGTTTTACAACGCAAGGCACACGTGATTTTCCATTGACGGCTGGATTTCATAATGAGTTCACCACCAATATGGTGCGTTCTGGAATTTGGGGACTGATGAGCACTGCCCTGTTATTTTTTGTCCCGTTAGGCATCTTTATCTATGGCTTAAAGAAAACCATTTGTCCCGAAATTGCTCTGTTTGGATTTGCTTTTGTCGTGTGTGAGCTCATCAGTGGCATGAGTACAGAAGTATTTAATTTAAAGTTTACTGCCACGCTCTATGCGTTCATGATGGCCGTTCTGTGTGGTACGGTGATCAAAGCAATCAGGCAATCCCGTCATCATGCAACCGAATAAATATTCGATTACCTTTGCATGTTACAACGCAGTTGCCTATACCAAATGGTGTGTGCAGAGCATGATCAAGCATGGCACGCCACTCGATCGGTTGGTTGTTGTGGATAATGGTTCAACGGATGAGACAAGGGCGTACTTAGAAACCTTAGCCTTGGGCGGCAGAATTTATAATCCCCGTAATTTAGGTTGCGGTGTGGCATGGAATCAAGGCGCTTTGGCTTTGCAATCAGAATGGAGCATCATTATGAATAATGATGTTTTAGTCTCAGCACATTGGATTGAAAATCTCTTACAGGTTGCTGAACAAAAAGGTCTCAAAGTGATTAGTCCTGCATTAATTGAAGGTCTTCTAGACTATGATTTTGATGAATTTTCAATAGATGCGTCTAGGAAAATGTCGACCGTACTTCGGTCTGGCGCAAGGCATGCAGTGTGTCTAGCCGTCCATCATTCGGTTTGGATGGAAGTGGGATATTTTCAACCCATCCCAAAGCTACTTGGTTATGAAGATACGATGTTTTTTCATGAACTTGCCAAAGCAAAGATTCCAACCGGGATGACTGGGGCTTCTTGGCTACATCATTTTGGCTCGATTACTCAAACCGCAATGAAACAAGAACAAGGGTTAAGGCAAAAAGATGGTTTATCGAATCGGTATAACTACCGACTGCTAAACCAAAGCTGGCTAGAAAGAAAGCTTACGAAAGTCAACCGGAAAAAACAAGAAAAGATATGGCGAGATGATGAACTAGAAGAGTACAACATGACCATGCATGGCTTACGGGTAAATGGTGCCTTTGAGTGGCTCTAAAACTTAGGCGCTTGCTCCCAGGATAATCCCTGGGCATCTTTTGAGTTCAAAAGTGGGACTATCCCGATATCTGGCCAAGTAATATCTAAACTTGCATCATTCCAAATCATGCAACACTCACTTGCTGCATGCCAGTAATCCGTGGTTTTATATAAGAACTCTGCACTCTCAGAGAGGACAAGAAAGCCATGGGCAAATCCCGGAGGAATCCAAAGTTGCTTTTTATTTTCTGCAGATAATTCAATGCCGAACCATTTTCCAAAGCTTGGTGATGCCTGACGCAGATCTACCGCGACATCAAACACCGCACCTGTAGTTACTCTGACAAGCTTTCCTTGTGTCTGTTGGAGTTGATAATGCAGCCCGCGCAGAACACCCTTTTGGGATGAAGAATGGTTGTCCTGCACAAAGTGAACAGTTTGTCCAATCGCTTGTGAAAAATCGTTTTCATTAAAGGATTCATAAAACCAACCACGTGCGTCTCCAAAGACTTTCGGTTCAATGATAAAAACATCGGTTAGCGCTGTAGATGTGGCAGTAATTGGCATAGGCGTAGATTTCTGATTGTTTACAATTTTTCAGAAAGCATCTTCTCGAGATACTGTCCGTAGGCATTTTTGCGTAAAGGAGAAGCTAATTTGAGCACATCTTCTGCCTGAATCCAACCCTGTCGGTACGCAATCTCTTCTGGACAAGCGACCATCAAACCTTGGCGCTTTTGTAAGGTAGCTATAAAACCTGCCGCCTCTAGGAGTGAATCATGGGTACCTGTATCTAACCAAGCAAATCCTCTACCCATGATTTCCACATGTAATTGTTTATTGTTTAAATAGTGTCGATTCACATCGGTAATTTCTAACTCGCCACGAGCACTTGGTTGAATGTTTGCCGCAATCTCACAGACTTGCTCATCATAAAAATAAAGTCCCGTCACGGCGTAATTACTTTTTGGTTGCAGAGGTTTTTCAGCGATAGAGATGGCGCGCATCGCCTCATCGAACTCGACAACCCCATAACGCTCTGGATCAGTCACGTGATAACCAAATACTGTCGCACCGGTTTGTTGTTGATCGGCTTGCTGGAGCTGATTGATCAATTCGTGGCCATAAAAAATATTATCGCCTAATACAAGTGCACTTTTTTGCGCTTGAATGAAATTTTTACCAAGAATAAAAGCTTGAGCAATTCCCTCGGGAGCAGCTTGAACAGCGTATTGAATCTCTAGCCCCCATTGTGATCCATCGCCAAGTAATTCAATAAAGCGTGGGGTATCTTGAGGAGTTGAAATCAACAAAATTTCACGTATCCCAGTGAGCATCAGTGTACTTAAAGGGTAATACACCATGGGTTTATCGTAGATCGGCATTAACTGTTTTGAGACAGCTTGAGTTACAGGGTACAAGCGGGTACCTGATCCACCTGCGAGAATAATACCTTTGCGTTGTGAGGTGATGATTTGTTTTTTCATAGTGACTTTAATGTGTTATTTACTTGAATTCATTGAGAGATCTTCCGGCGAGAAGTTCATGGACGAGTTTTTCATAAAACACCTCTTTCGGTTGAAAGTTATTGTTATAACTCACACCCCCAATATGAATCCACGTATGATCAATGAGTTGTACTGTAGCATCAACATCTTGGCTTAATCGAATAGGAATGAATTCATCTTGCGCAAAGGAGATGTGCTGTTCGCTCATCTGAGAATACAAGGGCAACCAGTTTCTGCCCCCAGTATCAACGCCTCGAGAAAAATCATACAAAAAGTTTAACGGCAAATCCTTGACTTTTTGATACTGAAAAAAACTATAACCTGCCCATAAGTTCCAACACGAAAACCCCGTGTTTAAAACACCATAACAACTCTGCTCACTCATCCATCCCTCTTCGCTGATTGGCTTTACTGGAATCATGTCATGATCCAGAAAGCCAAACACCTGCGGTTCGATGATTTTGACAACATGGTTATACACCCAGGTCATGGCCATTCCGTGTGAACGGTTTGGATGGGTTGTGCGGTTCGGTGGCAAACCTAAATACGGGATCTGAAATGCATCACAGAGTTGTTTGATTTGATGGCGCTTTGCTTGACTTTTGGAGTTATCAAACACCATCAGTTGATAGTTCTGGATATTTTTTTTGCCAAGTTGCATCAGCCAATCAAGTACTTTAACTTGTTCAAAGGCTATCACTAACAATACTTTTTGTGCCTTTAAGTGGTGATTTTGCGCTAAAAATTCGAGCTGTTCAGGTACTTTTTTTTGCAAGTATCGGGACAAGACCCAGTCATTACGCTTTTCTTTCCAATACGCTTTAACTGGAGTCAAATACAACCATTCGGAAAAAGAAAACTGATGTACATCTTTCATGCGAAATAATCACTCTCTCAAAAATAGCGTCCTTGTATTGTTTATTTTACCTGTAAGCCATTGACGAGCGATTTCACATAAGCATCGATAGGGTCGTGCCAGAACGGATAGGGAGAATTTTGTGGTGATTGGGCCAGCGCTATTTTTAGACGTTCATGATTCAAACAGGAGTTGAGCGGTCTCGGAGCAGGAAGCGGATACTCTGAAGCGGGGATAGGGAAGATGTTTTCAGGAGTTACCATGATTGGCGCACCCAAGGAGCGTGCATAGCCAATGACCTGAGTGGCTAAAGCGTGCCAATTGGTTTTACCATCAGGAACAGCATGATAAATACCTGATGCGATGTCTGAGGATATGAGTTGCAAGGTAATCTGTGCGAGCCACTCGCCACTTGTTGGCACGCCATATTGATCTTGAATAATCCGTAAAGATTCTCTTTCTTGGGCAAGCTTGAGTATTGTTTTAATAAAGTTATTTCCCTGCCCATATACCCAACTGGTTCTTAGAATGTAATAACGTGCGGTTGGGTGGGGATTATCGGAAAAAATATGCGTGATAGCTTGCTCGCCAGCGCGCTTACTTTTTCCATAAACACCCAGAGGGTTCGTGGTATCTGTTTCAAGATAGGGTGACGCTTTATTGCCATCAAAAACGTAATCGGTGGAGTAATGAACCAATACACCACCCTTCACTTGATTGATATATTGCGCCATGATCTCAGGCGCCACTGCATTCATTAACTGGGCAATCTCTGGCTCTTGTTCGGCACGATCAACTGCCGTATATGCCGCAGCATTAATAATGGTATGGGGTTGATATTTTTCTAAAGTGCTTTGTATCGCAGCAGGATAAGTTAAATCCAGCTCATTTCTTCCCAGAAAAATAACGTTCGTACCAGCAACCAATCGGCTTTGCAGGGCCCGCCCTACTTGGCCATCTTTGCCAAAAATCAGGGTCGTTTTTTTTTGCATCTGTAGGAGGACCTAAGGATTTTTTGGGAGGGCATATTGATGATCTAGCCACTGACGATAGGAGCCACTGACCACTCCTTCGACCCAGTTGGGGTGATCTAAGTACCACTCGACTGTTTTTCGGATGCCGCTAGCAAAAGTCTCTTGGGGCTTCCAATGTAGTTCCCGTTCAATTTTTGAGGCATCAATGGCATAGCGGCGATCATGCCCAGGGCGATCTTTAACAAAGGTAATTTGTTCCCTATACGATTTACCATCCGTTTTGGGTTTGATTTGGTCCAGAATGTTACAAATGTGCTTCACTACATCGATATTGCTCATTTCGTTCCAACCGCCAATATTGTAGGTTTCACCCACATTACCTTTTTGTAAAACGGTCCGTATCGCCGCACAATGGTCTTTAACATATAACCAATCTCTGATTTGTTGACCATCTCCGTATATAGGTAGAGGTTTACCCTCTAATGCATTGAGAATACATAAGGGAATCAGTTTTTCGGGGAAATGATATGGGCCGTAATTATTTGAGCAATTGGTGGTGAGCACCGGCAGTCCGTAGGTATGAAACCAAGCACGTACCAAATGATCGGAAGCGGCTTTGCTTGCTGAATAGGGGCTATTTGGCTCATAGGGATGGGATTCATTAAAGGCGGGATCGTTGGGAGCCAAAGATCCATATACCTCATCAGTTGATACATGCAAGAAACGAAACGCTTTTTTCTGGGGCTCTTCCAGAGTATTCCAGTATGCACGCGCACACTCTAGAAGTGTGAAAGTACCAACCACATTGGTTTGAATAAACTCCCCTGGACCATGGATTGAGCGATCGACATGGCTTTCAGCTGCGAAATGTACGATCGCGCGGGGTTGATGTTTGGTAAATAGCTCGCTAATGACTGAGGAATTGCCGATATCGGTATGCACCAACAAATGCCTGGGATCGTCTTTTAGGGGTTCGAGGGTTTGTAAGTTTCCGGCATAGGTCAAGGCATCGATATTGATCACGTCCTCAGAGCGAGGATCTTGTAACCAATCCAACACAAAATTACCGCCAATAAAGCCTGCACCACCAGTTACGACAATCATTCCACATCCTTGTTAAAAATTGCTCACATATATTCATTAGACCGAAAAGAATTATTGCCTACAAGTAATAATCCTATTATATTCGTACGCATTTGTGATTTGGCAATCATGACAGTGTGCTCGTGACCTGAGAACAATCCTGATCAATTTGGGTATTGGTGGCGAGATAGAATCTACATGGCTCTCTTTTATTGTATGTAATTTTTACTGTTGATTTCCATCATTTTTACAAGAGTTTTTAAGGTTATTACTTATAATAGGTCTATGTTTCTTATTTTACTCTTTGGCTTTTGTCTATCAACAGTAACTTGTTTACTGATTGTGCGATACCAAAATCTTCATGCAGATTTCACAACCAATTCACCAGATGGTCCTCAAAAGTTTCATGACAAGGTTACCCCGAGAATCGGTGGTCTTGCCCTTTTTGTCGGAATTTTTGGGATGTGGGTATTGGCAAAATTTCTGGACTTATCGATGCTTACTTATTCAATTTTTTTAGCTGGTCTGCCTGTTTTTTTAGTTGGCTTTCTTGAAGATGTGACTCAAAAAATTGGAGTAAAAATTCGGCTATGTGCCGCCACTATTTCTGGTTTAATTGCGGTCTATTTGTACGGTGGGCTCATTACGCATTTGGATATCCCGTGGGTTGATACCATCCTGACAAGCTTTTGGGTTGCAGCTATTTTTACCTGTTTTGGCATTGCTGGACTTGCAAATGCTTACAATTTAATTGATGGATTTAATGGCCTAGCTAGCATGGTGGGCATCATCGCTTTGGCTGCAATTGCGTATATTGCGTTTAAGGTGGGAGATAGCGCTATTACCTTTAAAGCATTTGTGATGATCGCCGCTATTTTAGGTTTTTTTATTTGGAACTATCCTCGTGGCTTGATTTTCTTGGGTGATGGCGGTGCTTACCTGATTGGGTATTGGGTTGCCGTGCTGTCGATTTTATTAGTTTATCGTCATCAAGAAATCTCCCCATGGTTTGCGTTACTGGTAAATGCATACCCAGTGACGGAAACGTTATTCACGATCTGGCGCCGTATGGTTCACCATGGTAGAAATCCCGGGTTACCCGATGCGGCACATTTTCATTCTTTAATTTATAGGAAGCTGATGCGCTGGGTTGCACCTTACAATACCTCATCAGAAAAAACGCTGTATAACGCTGCGACTTCACCCTTCTTGTGGGTTTTATCATCTTTAGGGGTTTTTCCTGCATTGATCTTTTGGCAATCCACACCAGCTTTAATGGCTTGCACTTTTCTATATGTTTTGTTTTATGTTTGGTGTTATGGCCAGGTGATTCGATTCCGGAAAAAAGGAATAAGTAAACAACTGAGCTAGTCTTACATTTGAAAACGTCTCAAAGCTGGAGCATTACTTGTCAATTGAGCTAAAAGTTCATCCACCTGTTCTTGAATTATTTTTTCAGATCGCTTCATTTTATCAATCATAGCTGGTACTCCAAGATTTGATTTGATAGTTCCCATACACTTCATCACATGTATTACATTACATACATGTATCTATTTAGGCTTAGAACATGTTGTTAGCGCACCTATCACCACTGATCCGCCCTCTCAATAATTCTTAAAATTCTTTGATCGGAATCTATCAGATCAGCACTACATTAAGTAGCTAAAAACTGTATTTTTAATTCATTTAAAAACAAATTCTAAAATTTTAAATGGATACTTTGATAGGATTTTAAAGTAATTAGTTTGTATATTATTATCTAAACAGGACTTTAATACTTCCTTATTTAACAAAATGGTATTTTTTAGTCCGCCAGTACTGATTCCACCAATTGCCATTTTTATTAAAACATCTGGCATATATCTAATGGCTAAATTTTTTTCACCATTAGAAATAAGACGGCATAGGAAGTCATTATCGCCAGCAATCTTATATTCAGTACTAAAATTTCCATACTTTTCATACAGACTTTTTTTCATAAACATTGCTGGATGCGCAGGCATGCGCCCCCAAGCCATTCTAGATTTAGTAAAATTTCCAGACCTGTATCTTCTCAAGACTTTACTTGGGGAATTTAAATTAAAAAAAGTCACATCCCCATAAACAATATCTAAATCATTATTATTGAACTCCTCAGCAATTTTTTCGAGAACTAGGTTATCAGCATAGACATCATCGGAATGAAGAAAGCCAATGATATCGCCAGATGCATGTGAAATGCCCTTATTGAGAGCATCATAAATTCCACCATCAGGCTCACTAAGTAAAAAATCACTAAGTTGAAGAATACCCTTAACTTTTTCAATCGTGCGATCTGTAGATGCGCCATCTATTACAACGCACTCAACATTAGCATATGATTGATTTTTTATACTTTTAAGGGCGTGGACTACTGTTGCCTCTCTATTGAGCACAGCAGTAATAATAGAAAATTTAGCGCTCATTTTAAAAAAATATTTATCAAATTTTCACGATGCATTTTAGGGCTAAATTTTTCATTAAAAAGTTTAGTTAGATTTTTTGAAATGGCGCTTGCATCCTCCATCTCTATAAATTCAATAAGCTTTAATTTAAGGCCCTCAATATCTCTTGGCTCTACTAAAAAAGGGTATTCTTTACCAAGCATCTCGGGAATATCACCTGTTTTAGTTGCTAAAACAGGAATCCCTAGTGCCATAGCTTCTAACAGCACCAACGGCTGACCCTCGTTCCAAGATGGCAAGACCAATAAATCCGACTTTAATATTTTTTCAAACTTCTCATCCCCATAAATTGGGCCACCTATAGCTATTTGATCAGATTCGTATTGATATAGTTTATCCTTTAATTGCATATCTGAAAAATTACCATTGCATTTCAAAAATGCGTGGGGATACTTTATCCGAATTGCACTGAAAGCTTCCAATAGATCTATGATTCCCTTTTGCTTAATATAATTTGACAGAAATAAAATATTAATTAAATTCTTTTTATGGGATTTTTTATTTACATTGTAATTTGGAGTTACTGTATTTCTAAGAATAGAAATTTCTAAATTAGAGTAATGATGATTAAAAAAAACTTTACAATTCTGGCTCAAAACAATCAATTTATTAGTGAA
>Ga0065174_1000155_pt1 | contig 12312 bp, 8 predicted proteins | sample CryBogCBE25Jul08_FD_59216 | JGI IMG/M metagenome (GOLD analysis project Ga0065174, IMG submission 59216) | Freshwater microbial communities from Crystal Bog, Wisconsin, USA - CBE25Jul08 (version 2) (version 2) | ecosystem: Environmental > Aquatic > Freshwater > Lake | place: Crystal Bog... | reverse complement strand
AAATAGAAGTGATTATGAGTCAAAAACTCAAGATTATAAGAATAGTCTTGCCAATATCAAACAACGAGATTCTGCTTTACATAGTCGCATTAGTGATACCATTCAAGGAATTATGAATGATACAAATGCTTATAACCAACAAGTTATGAATACAATGATAGAAAATAAGAACACTGAAATGATGAATAATCTAAATTCCTATACCCAAAGTGTAAATCAAACTCGTCAAGATGCTTATGATTATTTATCCATTACAAATGATTTATTAGTTAAACAGCAAAATATGTTTAATTATGGGAGCGGTACAGATACACAATTCAATGAATATATAAATAATATGCAAATGCCATTTGTTGCCAATGATGCAGTACGCTCTGGAACCATTGACCGATATATGGACCCGAGTTGCAATAGCAACGAATTTATTTATTGTATAGGTGGTGAAATAGATTGTGTTGATATTTATGGGGATACTATCAAGGATGGTCTTAATGATATGAACGATATGTATGGAGACTATAAATATGGTAAAACATATGGAAAATGTGGTTCCTATATTAGTAAAGTAAATCTAACCTCATTTTCAGGTGCTATGTCACAAGATATGTTACAGCAAGGAAATACTGGTTATTATTATGACCTTACCAAATGTCCAGCTGACAAACCGTGGAGAGTTGGCGGAGAAGGAACTCCTATAGAATTCAAAGATTGTTATGATAATACTGGAACAGCATCTATGATGTTTTCGATTGAACGAAAAATGGACCCAACTGATTTTATTGATGGCGGTTTAGTTTATGTAGATAGTGATTATATGTTAAATGATTATGCAGTTAGTAATCCAACCGTTATTACTTATTTAAATAATACAAAAGGTAAATGGTTTGGTAACAAAAGAATGTATCAAGCCATTATTAAATCTATGAATATGAATAATTTATTTGATATTTATTTACCAGACATGAGTGGTGTACTTTTAACAGATATAGACCATAAATATTTAAAGTTACCTAATTTAACACCTAAACCAACTCCTTATATGGCAGATTTACCACCAGGGTCTTATCCAAGACCTATATGTAGATATGGCAAATTTACAGATAAATGTTCTAAAGGCAGTGACCCACCGATTGACTTCAAGAATACAGCAAATCAGGCAACGGAGGATGAATTAAATAAGTATTTGATAACACCGAAATATGAAGATACGAAATATGTTCTTAGTTATAATGTCATGGATGATTTGAATGTACCTGGTACTCAAATTGCAAATATTAACAACAATGCATTAGGATTCACTGTATTGTAATTACCATTTTTCCTTTGTACCACCTTCATATTTTTTTGCATAACCATTCGTAATTAGCCAATCATTTACATTTGTCTCGGCTAAATAAATCTCTACAAGTAGACGACCATACTTATCAAATTCGAGGCATTTTAAAGTGACAATTTTATCCATAATTAATTCTCGTAGTTTGTCTCGAGCCTCGTAGCCCTTCTTTTTCTCTTCTTCGTTTTTAGTTCGTAACTCCGGTGTATCTACATGAGCTATACGACAATTCCATTTGTAAAACTTATCAAAGTACTTAAAGACTGCATGAATTGTGTCTCCATCATAGACTTTAACTACTTTGGCTTGAACTGTTTGCCCGTTGAGGCTAAAATATTCTACTTTGTCAGTTTGATTTTCTAGAGTATCCATTACAAGTATCTATATCATATTCGGTTTATATTCATTTGATATAACCTTTAGTATATGGTTTAATCTAAGACAAGTTTATTGGATTTATCAACCATACCCATTCTAACCTTAATACCTGATTTCTTAAATTCTAGATAATTGTATACAATACCTGTTTCCTCATCAACTGCAAAAGGCATTTCCTTGTCGTCAACTTTAAATTTACGTACTACCAGTTTATGTTGTACTGCAGAAGTATGGTCCACTTGTTTCGTCATTTCACCTGTTGCTGCTTGAGTATAATCTAATTCAGTAATTAATTTATTTTTATTACTAACCTGTGTTGGGAATCGGTAACATTTTCCTTTACCCTCGCTTGCATAATTTACAATACAATCAATCGATACCTCTTTCAAAGAATCTAAAAACATCTGAGACAATCTTTGTTTTTTCTCTAGAATACCATATAAGTTCTGGTCTGTCGTATAACCATCATCAATATATCTAAGTTCCACATATTTATCAGTTTCCATGATTTCTTTTGGAAGAATCGACAAATACATATATACTTTTACGGTTTGCATTTCCTTTGGTAATTTTGAATGACTGCAAATACGACGAGCTCGTCCAATGACCTGATTAATACGAACATGATGCCAATAAGGTTCCATAATATGTACAAATCGAACATTCTTCAAATCAATACCTTCAGCACCCGATGCAGTAATCATAAGCAATTGAATCATTTCACCGTATAGGTTTCCATCAGGAATGTCCTTATAAATATTTTGTATTTCTTTTTGAACTGTCTGTGGTAATTTGGTAAGGTCATTGTTGTAAATGTTTCTAATAATTTCTCGTTCCTCTGCCGTTTCTGTACCGGTATACAAGGCAAAAACCTTTGGATTTATATATTTATCGTCTGAATACATTCCTTTTAGAGTAACAATATAATCTCCATTTGAATTTTTGACAACCTTTAATTCTTTGTAACCATGATATAATAAGGCGATACGAAATAGACCAATACCTTCTAATTTACGGAAATTAGTATACAAAAGATGTGAACCTTGATTTTCTTCATTCATTACATTTTTAAGTATTTGCACAAACTTAGGACTGTAAATGTCTAAGGTAGTTTTACTGGGAGCACTGTGTTTGATATATTTTTCTATGTTGGTTTCAAAGTATTCACTTGGATTATCATAAAAGGTTTTAAGGGCTGTTTGTATTTCCTTTGCATAAGCATCCATGTCGGAATCTTTTTGCATTTCTATTTTCTTTTCAATAATATCATCTATGTTATACTTTTCATCGTTACGCATTTCAGTTTCAGTTACAGCATCAAATTTCTCTTCATCTATTTCTTCTTCTTCATTTGTCTCGGCGAGAGATTTCTTATCTTTTTTATTTTTCTTCGAAGGCATCGGTCGGGGTAGTTCTGTAGGAAAGGAGAAATTACATGCTGCTCTTGAAAATACACGATAAGATGATTTTTTATCATCGTCTACTGTACCATCCTTTTTAGGTTGTTTTCGATTCTTTTTGGCGATTTCTTCTTCTTTACGTTCCATCTTGCGAATGTTTTCATATTTTTCAATCTGATGTGAACTCATGATTACTTCTTCTAAGTGAATATCACTTTCCTTTCCATCTTTATCAAGTGACTTTATCATCTCAGGCATGAGTTCTCTTTTGTCTCCAAGATAAGAGACCATTCCTACTATTCTTCTTTGAAAGAATTCCTTCAGCTTCATTTTATTATCTGGAGTAACAAACAACTCATCAAATTTCTTGGAATACCTTGGTAAACGAAAAAGTTTAGAATAAGACACCGAGACAACATTCAATACCTCTGTCTGAGCCTTTAGTTTTTGAATTATCATGTCGGAAAATTCAGCCATGTACATGTCTCCGCGTTCATTGTATATCATTTTTCCATCGGGTTCCTTGATAAACCCATACGGATTCTTTACAAAACGTACCACCGAGTTATTTGGATTGTATTCAATAATGTCCACTAATCCTTCTGATTTGAATAGATTTTCAAAGTATTGTTGGGTTAAAATCGATTTGACTGAATTTACTTTTACATCCACGGTCTTAGTATACCCACTAATTAAGTTGAATAGACATCCTAATTCAGATGGATAATTAATATAAGGTGTACCCGTAAGAACAATCACACGACAATTTTCGGCATCCATAATGTGTTCATAGATTTCAGTGGATACTGATTTTTTACCAGTATTAAGCTTATTAATTACACTACTAATAAAATTATGAACCTCATCAATGATGATAGTGCTATTATCAAAAGGATTGACATCCATACCTGTTTTATAATTTTTAAGCCATGAATTCATAGTAATACCATTATAATTCAAAAAGTAGTATTTGGCTCTTATCATAATCTCAATTTGTAAATTAATTGATTCTTGTTCGGAGGTAGATAATTCCATATAATTCGAAGATTTTCCTTCTTTAATAAACCATAATCCTTTGTTTTTTTCAATAAATTTATTAAGTTCAATGGATACTTTTCGAATACCAGCTAATTCAGTAAAGGCCTTCTTCTTTTCAAATTCAGAAATATAATCAATTCTTTCAAATACCCAATGGTGGTCAGTTCGAAACAATTGTTCACCGCAAAATTTCATCTGAGTTCTATAGTTCTCCTGTAACGAAGCCGGGGTCATTACATACACACGTTTTGATGTCATCATACCCTCTATCAAAGAAATAGAGCTACATGTTTTACCTGAACCTAAACCATGGTACAAAAGAAGACCACGATAAGGAGTATACGAGTTAATATAACGACGAACAATTTCCTGATGAATCATTCTTTCAAATGGTTTGTTTTTATCTTTAGCATCACAAGACGCCTCATCCTGAACTTTGAATTGAATGCTAGACATTCGTCGTTGAATTTCGTCCAAAAATCCATGACGAGTATTTGGAAAAAGTTTTTCAATGTTAATTTGAGGCTGCTTTAAATAATGTTTGTATTTTTCAAGAATTTCTTCATCTGCATCAATATCCGAAACGAGTGACTTATCCATAAGTTTTTTAGATTTTTTCTCACTAGTATTAACAGGGAGTCTTTCCTTGACTCGTTTTTCTAGTTGGGTTAACTCAATAATTTTATTTATTTTTACAGGTATTCCAACACTTATTTTTTTTACAGGATTAAAAAAATCAAATTTTACACTATATTTAAGACTTGGTACTATTTTAATTTCTACAGGTATATCTAACAAAATAGTAGAACTTTTACCTGGCATTTCTTTGAAAAAATTAGAGGTAAGTGACATTAAATTAAAAGAAGAAATTAAACTTTATATTTGTTTTCTAATGGGTCTATTTTCCAATACACCCATATTATATTATTATCTACCATCAATTTTATTCAAAGCTTCAAAACATGCTAATTGTTCTGCTTTCTTTTTGATTTTATGTGTACCACTACCTAGAAAAACAAAGTTGTGATTTCCACTACGTATTCCATCAAAGGATTGAACGTCATCAAATGATATTGCATCAGATGGATTTAAATTGTGGATATTATCGGTTAAACATAAAAACACTCCCATGGTGTATCTTAAGTCTTCATCATGGTTTAAAATAATATATTCAGGTGTACGTTTGAATTCCTTTTGAATTTTAACTTGTAAAATATTTTTATAATTGGTATCCGTCTCTAAAATTTCATTCCAGTCAACCAATTTCTCAAAAATAGATTCAATGAATAATTGACATATCTGAAATCCTGGGCCTACATTAAAATAATGTTTAAAAAGAAATGCTGAATCCTCAACCTTTAAATTGTTTGCATCTAAAAATAATGCACCTAAAAATGACTCGAAAAGACAACCTAACTTTTTATAGTTGATTCGAATTTTTTTCTCTTCTGCATTTTTTGAAATCAAGTACCACTTATGCAATCCCATCTTAAAGGCTAGTTTGCCGATATGGTCATTTTTGACGAGACTGATTTTTTTCTCTGTCATAAATCCTTCATCTGCGTCTGGAAATCTTCGGTATAAATAAAATTTAGTAATGCATTCTAGGATACCATCTCCAAGAAATTCAAGTCTTTCATTAGAACTGCTTTTTAATTCAATGCAGTTATAAGGACGTTGTACAATATTAGTAGTACCATTAGATGGAATCACATAGGAGCGGTGTACAAACGCCCTACGAATTAAGGATAAATTTTGAATCTTATAAAAGACATTAAACGTTTCGAGTAATTCGTTTACATCTTTTTCTGTGATTTCGTGGTTATTTTCATTGTAAGGATTGTGATAATCATCCATGAGATTAGAACTATATATTAATATATTAGGTTTATATTTATATAATAATTGATATATATCATTGTTAGACTATATAAGATGATAAACTAAAAATAAACTAATAGTATATACTATATGTCAAATTATACCAAAATTACAATCTATGATATACCAGGGCTTCAAAGTAAATTGGATAATTTAGATAGATTAGTATCTTTAATTAATTATGGTGGTTTTGGTTATTCCTATGGATATGTCGCCAGTTCTTTGAGTATTGGTTACCCAAGTCAGATTTTAGACCCCTCTTATACACTTGATGTAGCTGGTAATGTTAAAATAACAAATAATACTTACTTATGGTCAGATTTGAATATATCTAGAAATGCAACAATCAACGGTAATATGTCGGTAAACAATATAGTAAATTTGAATGCAAGTACCTTTATCAACTCAAAAGTATTTGTAGGTGATTCCGCTTACTTTTATGATATACTAGATGTATCTAGTAATACAAGCTTACATTCCAATTTACAGGTCGACCAAAATCTAAATGTCTCAGGTGATACCTATTTACTTGGAAACGAATTTCTCTATCAAACTCTTAATGTATCTGGAACTACAAATATACATAATAATTTAAATGTGGACCAAAATGTATCGGTTTCAGGAGATACTTGTATTCTTGGAAACGAATATGTATACCAAAATCTAAATGTATCTGGAAATGCTAGTTTTCATTCTAATTTACAGCTCGACCAAAATCTAAATGTTTCAGGTGATACTTATTTTTTGGGTAATGAATACTTATACCAAAACCTAAATGTTTCTGGTAATACGAGTCTGCATGCAAATCTTCAAGTCGACCAAAATCTAGATGTATCTGGAGATACTTATTTACTTGGTAATGAATATTTATATCAAAATCTAAATGTCTCTGGAAATACAAGTTTACACTCGAATCTTCAGCTTGACCAAAATCTAAATGTTTCAGGTAATACTTATTTACTTGGTAATGAATTTCTATCTCAAAACCTAAATGTATCTGGAAATGTTAGTTTGCATTCAAATCTTCAGGTAGACCATGATGAAATTATTTTTGGTAATCTCTATTTGTATCAAAAACTTAATGCATCTGGTAATGTAAGTTTCCATAGAAATCTGCAAGTGGACCAAAATTTAAATGTCTCAGGAGATACTTATTTACTTGGTAATGAATTTTTGTATCAAAAACTCAATGTATCTGGTAATACTAGTTTACATGCAAATCTACAAGTGGACCAATCTGCGACCATTTCAGGCGACACTTATATATTGGGGAATGAATATTTGTATCAGAAGTTGAATGTCTCTGGCAACACCAGTTTGCATTCAAATTTACAGGTAGACCAAACTGCAACCATTTCAGGGGACACTTATATATTGGGCAATGAATATTTATATCAAACCTTGAATGTTTCTGGAAATACTAGTTTGCATTCAAATCTTCAAGTTGACCAAAATGTAAATGTTTCCGGTGATACTTATTTTTTAGGGAATGAATATTTATACCAAAAACTCAATGTCTCTGGTAATACGAGTTTGCATTCCAATTTACAGGTAGACCAAACTGTAACTGTTTCTGGTGACACTTATTTTTTGGGAAACGAATATCTTTATCATAACTTGAATGTTTCCGGAAACACAAGTTTGCATGCAAATCTACAAGTGGACCAAAATGCGACCGTTTCTGGTGACACTTATTTACTTGGTAATGAATTTTTGTATCAAAAACTTAATGTATCAGGTAATACAAGTTTGCATTCCAATTTACAAGTAGACCAGTCGGTTACTATTTCAGGTGATACTTATTTATTGGGAAATGAATTCTTATATCAGAAGTTGAATGTATCTGGTAATACAAGTTTGCATTCTAATTTACAGGTGGACCAAAATCTAAACGTATCAGGTGATACCTACTTACTTGGAAATGAATATCTTTATCATAACTTGAATGTATCAGGCAATACTAGTTTGCATTCCAATTTACAAGTGGACCAAAATACGACTGTTTCAGGTGATACTTATTTACTTGGAAACGAATATTTATATCAAAAACTTAATGTATCAGGTAACACGAGTTTTCATTCGAATCTTCAAGTGGACCAGAATCTAAATGTATCAGGTGATATTTATTTTTTGGGTAATGAATACTTATATCAGAAGTTGAATGTATCCGGCAATACTAGTTTGCATTCCAATTTACAAGTAGACCATGATACAACTATAGGTGGTAACGCATTATTATATCAGACGCTGAATGTATCCGGTAACACGAGTTTACATTCGAATCTTCGAGTGGACCAGAATCTAAATGTATCGGGTGACACTTATTTATTGAGTAATGAATACTTATATCATAATCTAAATGTGTCTGGAAATACTAGTTTACATTCGAATTTACAAGTCGACCAAAACGCAACAATTTCAGGTGATACTTATTTATTTGGAAATCAATTCCTTTATCAAACTCTTAATGTATCAGGTAACACCAGTTTGCATGCAAATTTTCAGGTCGACCAAACTGCAACCATTTTAGGTGATGCGTTTCTACTGGGGAATGAATATATCAGTCAAACATTAAATGTAACCGGGGATGCAAATCTAAATAATAATCTATATGTTACCAGTGACACCTTTCTTTATGGAAATCTGAATGTATCCGCTGATGTAACTTTATGGGGAAATAATACAATTTATGCCGAGACAAATTTTCAAGGAGTCACATATTTAAATAATATGTTAATTGGATATCAACCTTTCATGATTGTAAATCATGATATGTATAATAAAAATGCATCCTTCATTCTTGGTGATAGTTCAGACCCAATTCAATCCAATACCTTTGTATATGGTACTCACCAATTTGACGGAGACATGAGCATTGGTAAAGGAAACATTACTACGTTTGATTTGAGTGCAAATTATAATACATTTGGTATTAAGTATAATGGTCCTATCAACATCGGATATAATACATCGGATGCTCTAAATATAAATGGTGCAAGTGGTGTAATTAATTATGGAGGTCGTATCAATGTTTATAATGAAATGCGTATCAAACCTGGTGCATCCTTTGTAATAGAATCTTCGGCGAATTCAATCACTCTTCTTGAGACAAATACAGAAGTAACCAATCAGTTCAATGTAAGTAACAATGGAACAGGTCCGGCATTGATTGTTAATCAAATTGACTCTTATTCGTATGATATTATTAACTTTCAAGATAATTATCAAAATGTTTTTACAGTGGGTTATGATGGAGATACACGTATCAAAGGAAGAATGAGTTTAGGATATCCTATATTGACTTCATCCCCATTCGATTCAATTGATGATAATTGGTATACAATGGATGTCTCTGGTTCATCTAGAATAAATGGAAATCTTCTTGTTACAGGCGATATTACATCTTATTCTGATAAAACAATTAAGACAAATATTAGTCCTTTACAAAATTCTCTAGACAAAATTGAATCCTTGCATGGTTATTCTTATAATAGAATTGATACTTTAGAAAAAGATAAAATACATATCGGATTAATTGCCCAAGAAGTAGAAGAAATCTATCCCGAATTGATTTCAGAAAAAAATAACATAAAATCAATACATTATCAGTCATTTCATGCTATTTTATTGGAATGTATCAAAGAATTAAAAAAACAGAACGATAACTTAACCAAAAGAATTGAGTTACTTGAAAAACAAAATATTAAGAAATAAAATATTAAGAATGTATATAATGCCTTATATTAAACTTCAAGCTTCTATTATTGGTAAAACTGATGCGGGTGGCGCTGGAATGAAAAAGGCCGGTCTTGTAAGTTCGGCTGATTATCCTCACATCCCTCGTAATTATCTTATGTCTCGAACTGTAACCCAGATGCCTAAGTTTCAATTGGCCAACTGCGGTACTCGTGGACATGTAGCTGGTGCTCGTATTGTACATGGTCGTCCAGTACCACTTAACTAATTTCATTTAACAATTTAATTTAAACATATTTTATCATATATTAAAATATGTTTGATATCACAATTGATTTTAGAGAGGCAAAATTAGTTGAATGTTGCGAGAAATTAAAAGAAAAATATCCCAATATTACCATTGGTACCGATAATCTTCATTTAGGTGACATTAAAATCAATCATAATGACATTTTGATTGAAAGAAAAACATGGTCAGACTTAGAAGCAAGTATTAAGGATGGTCGGTATGAAGAACAATCCCATCGTCTAAAAACCGCAAAAGAAGAGGGATTTTCTATCTATTATTTTTTAGAAGGAGATTTGTCTCGGCATCGCGGAGCGTTGTCATATACGACTTTGATAAGCACCATCTATAGTTTAACGAATAAGGGTTTTTTTGTAATTCAAACGAAATCGGTTGAAGATAGTGCTCTTTATCTATTACAATTCACAGATAAGATAATTCGCGATGAAGCCAAAACAAAAAATAGTACTTATGAATCCTCTAGCATAAATAAAAAGAAGAATAGTCATATTACACGAGACAACATAAGTATTTATATGTTAGCACAAATTCCAAACATTAGTGTTGGAACTGCACAAGAGATATTAAGTAAATATGATGGTCATATTTCTAATTTAATTCATGCTCTAGAAGAAAATCCGGATGCTCTAAATGGTATTACACAGACCACCAAAGATGGTAAGAGTAGAAAAATGAATAAAAATGTGATAGAAAATATCAAAAAATATTTAGGGTCTATCAAAGAGCAGGCGTCTACGAAAGAGCAAGAGTCATAGCAAGTGGGTCACCCTGAGTTTGATTTTCTTTATCAAAACCTGGAAACTGATTATTATTGAATGGTGGATGACTTAAACTAGAATCAGCGTTATTACAGGTAGGTTTATTATCAATGATATCTGGAGTCGAACCCATGTCGGCATTTTTTGAAATGAAATTTGGACGTAATTCATACATTTGAGTTCCCTGAGTGGTATACACCTTTTCTAAATGTAAAATAGGACATCTTATATTATTGGCGCGTTGCCATTTAATGTATTCTTTATATTCGTCTAGATTCTTTAATTTAATTGGATTTACACCGGGAACGGATGCTTTTGTTTTATCATATAAAAAGATAGTATTGCCATCTTTGATTAAGGTGGTCTGACAATTATCTGAGACAAATCCTTCAGGTTCTACTGGTTGTCTAAGAACAAATATTAGTCCCCATATAAACATAAGGATAATAAGGATTAATATCAATGCCTTTTTCATTTTTAATATAATGATATAATATAATTATGCCGAAAGTTGTAAAGTATGAACCTGCTCAGTATCCGTCTGCTGTTAAAAATATGAAACATATTACCGCGGTTGTTTTAGTATTTCATCCACAATGTGGTCACTGTATTCAATTAAGACCTGCGTGGGAACAAATGAAACGACAAGCTCCTCCACAAGCCAGATTCGTTGAAATCAATGGAGAACAAATGTCCGAGAATAGTGATTTGTCTCAGAGCGACATTGGAAGAAAAACGGAAGGATTTCCTTCTATCATGCGCGTCAAAAATGGTCATGTCGTAGAACAGTTCAATCAAGAAAGAACCGTTCCTAATATGGTAAATTTTGTTAGAAAATCCATGCAGGATATTAAACAGAAAACCGCACATAGAAAGGGTAAAAAGGTTAAAAAGACAAGAAGAAATAAACATTAATAAAAAATTGAAAATATATAAATAGTATGACATATGTATCCTTAGAATGGCAATTGAGTGTAAACTTCTCGATTTCGTAATTAACGATGGAGACGAGAATCATGATTTTCGAATTCAAATGTTTGGTATCGATGAGAAAAGAAATACCTATTCAATTACCATTAAAGATTATAAACCATTTATCTATATTCGTGTAGGAGACAATTGGCCTGCGGCTATTTGCGAAGAATTCATGGAGCACCTTAAAACACATGATATCAATAGCATTAAAAATACCTACAAATTTGTAGACAGTTATAAAGTGGTAGAACAGAAGGCTTTATATGGGTTTGATGGTGGAAAATATCACAAATTCATTCAAATTTTCTGCAAAAATATGAAGTTCATTTATGCGCTGAAACAATTGTACTTTGATAAAGAGATTGATAAGGTAAAACCATACGCATATAATGGTATCAATACTGCTATTTATGAAAGTATGGTACCTCCTCTATTGAGATTCTTTCACATTCAGGAAATTAGTCCGTCTGGCTGGATTCGTATTGAAAATTACAAAAAAAGTAATATGAAATATACTCGTTGTACTCATGAAATTCAATGTAATTA
>Ga0065174_1000106_pt1 | contig 14282 bp, 16 predicted proteins | sample CryBogCBE25Jul08_FD_59216 | JGI IMG/M metagenome (GOLD analysis project Ga0065174, IMG submission 59216) | Freshwater microbial communities from Crystal Bog, Wisconsin, USA - CBE25Jul08 (version 2) (version 2) | ecosystem: Environmental > Aquatic > Freshwater > Lake | place: Crystal Bog... | reverse complement strand
ATTCAACCCTATAGGGCGACAAATTCGCGTATATGAACCTACGTATTTCTCTAGGCTTCTGAATCTAGTGCCTTCCAGCATATCTGACTCCACCAAACAATTCTTTTGATTGCCGAGGGCGAGATGCTTTTACGTACCAACATTAATTGCAGAATGCGACCATGTGGAATGGGTAATGAATTTGATTGCCCGGCCAATCTTGGGAGTTCCCTCTACTAATAAAACATCACCAGGAAGCAATGAGTCTTTTAATTGTTGTGGATCTGATGGCGAAGAAGCAATATTGAAATGTTTCTCTTTGTTTAGATAGCACGCTAATTTTCTTCCAATGTATCTAAAAATGGTATGCGTGAATATTTGTGATCATTGAAAACCAAATCACACCAATCTCCATGACGATTATGGTTTATGTCTTAACGTGGTAGCTGTGTTTTCAACTTTTTACGTTGATACAAATCATGTTCATCATTTATTCAGTTTTGTGTCGCAAAGAGGGTGGGGGCCTTTCAGCGGGTCAAGATGTTTCGCAGGGCTGTAGGGCTTTTTTAACTAACAATTGAAGATGTGGCATGACTTCTTTTTCAAACCATTGGTTTTGTTTAAACCAGCGGTTATTTCGGGGGCTAGGGTGGGGTAGTGGTATCGCATTTGGCAAATAATTTTTCCAATTTTGCACGGTTTCAGTTAAATTCTCTTTATTTTTAGTATGTAAGTGCCAGGCTTGTGCATACTGTCCTATTACGAGGGTAAGGACAATATTTGGCAGTTTTGCTAAAAGCGAAGCTCTCCAAGTCTGCGCACATTCCGTGCGAGGTGGTAAATCCCCTGATTTTCCTGATCCCGGGAAACAAAACCCCATAGGGACTAATGCGATCTGCTTTTCATCATAAAACACGTTTTTATCTAAAGCCAGCCAACTTCTTAAACGTTCTCCACTTGGATCATTAAACGGAATACCTGTTTCGTGAACTCTAGTTCCGGGCGCTTGACCGACGATCAATATCTTGGCTGAAGTACCCACTTGAATCATAGGCCTTGGTCCTAAAGGTAAATGATCTGCACATAATGTACAGGCCCGAATGTCTTTTACAAGAACTGCAAGTGTTTGTTGTCGCATTCCTAAAGATTTTGACATCTTAAGAAGTTTTTCTGTGAGCTAGTGTATTTACGACTCAGCTAAACCCCTTCTACAATGCGGATATCTCTCTGTGCTGCATTTCCAAGAGCTTGCAATGCCTCAACATAAGCCGCCGAATCGTGCGCAGCAATGGCCTTAGCGACACTTTCAAACTCAATAATCACAACACGTTGGTGAAGACCAATTTCATATACATGTGTTGGCATACCGCGCACAATAAATTTTCCTCCAGCAGCTAAAATAGCTGGTCCAGCAAGTAAGGCGTAGGCTGCCATTGCCTCAGGGTTTGTAATGGAGTGGTAGGTTGCAACCCAATATGCTTTAGTCATTTTATTGTCTTCATTGGAGAATTAAAACTCTATATTATCTGAGATCTTCATATTCTTCTATGGTATTTATTTCTCCTTTGATAGATATCCTTTTCCTTTAGTTAATAATTTCAGTCTTAAATAGTAAGTCATTGACCCGTCACAATTTTTACTAAATTGACTGATGCCCCAAACAAATGCCAATATTTTTTTATTGGACCAAGCTTTCAGAATTTAAAATAATGGTAAATTAAAGCCATCGACTGACAAAGTTGCTTCTCTTTCAAGGAAAACTCATGCAATCCAATGATTACATACCACCCAAAGTTTGGACTATGGTTCAACCCAACGGTGGGCAGTTTGCTGGAATCAATCGACCGACAGCAGGCTCAAGAGAAGAAAGGCAGTTACCAGTTGGTCAACATCCTTTGCAACTTTATTCGTTGGGTACCCCAAATGGTGTGAAGGTAACAATTATGCTCGAAGAGCTTCTAGCGCTTGGTCATACAGGCGCTGAATATGATGCATGGTTAATCAAAATTAGCGACGGAGATCAATTTGGATCTGATTTTGTAAAAATTAATCCAAATTCTAAAATTCCCGCTTTACTTGACCGCAGCACATCTGTACCGATTCGCATTTTCGAATCTGGTTCTATATTGCTTTATCTTGCTGAAAAGTTTGATGCTTTTTTACCAAAGACTCTTGAAGCACGCACCGAAACGATGAATTGGCTATTTTGGCAAATGGGGAGTGCTCCCTACTTGGGTGGTGGTTTTGGTCATTTTTATGCTTATGCCCCTACTAAAATGCAATATCCGATTGATCGTTTCGCAATGGAAGTAAAACGGCAACTCGACGTTCTAGACAGGCGTCTTGCCGAGTGTGAATTTCTTGCAGGTGTTGATTACAGCATCGCGGACATTGCCGTTTTCTCTTGGTATGGGGCTCTTGTTAAAGGGTGGCTATACAGTGCGGGGGAGTTTTTAAGTGTCCAAGAATATCCCCATGTGCAACGTTGGGCGGATCAAATTCTTGAGAGGTCAGCCGTTAAAAGGGGGCGAATTGTAAATCGAACTTGGGGTGACCCATCTGAACAACTTCATGAGCGTCACGACGCTAAAGATTTTGAATCGAAAGCTTTGTAAAAAAGATCGATCTATTCATTCCACCATTCTAAAGAGGTGTACCACTTCTTCAAATTGGTGGTGAGTCTTGCATGTGTAATTGTTTCGACAATATTCTCGAATTCGCGCTCCGTTTTCTTACTTGGTTGATATAATTGACATCCCACTTTTAACCGAGCTACATCCCCACCTTGATAGGTGTTGCGAATCTGTAAATTAAATTTACCCGATTCAGAAGATAATCTTTCAAAGTAACACGTGTGCCAATAACCACCAAGAGCCACTTCGGTAACCCCTGCACGCATATCAAGTTGAAGACCATTGCAACTCACATTCACCACATTGGTAAGTAACTCCTGCTGCGCACCTAATCCAATAATTAATTTAAAAGATTCATCTGCTGGTGGGGTAACACGAAACCCTTCGCGCCTTTGTATCAAGTAAAGATCATTGGGTATATTACAAATAACGTTTCCAGCTTTATCTATTTTCATATTTTTAGCTGTGAATTGATACTTTGCATTTTCTGTACACAAAACCATGACTTTCTCTGAAAGAACGATCTGTGCTAATTCTCGCAATGAAATTTTCTCTGGTTTAAAAACCAACACCTCGGCATCCACCCGAATTGCAGTCAGAACATACGTGGTGAGCCCTTCTTCCAAACTATACATGCCCACTACTGGGTTTCGTTCAAACTCTCTTCCCAAAATCCTGTTCACATGTCGAGTTTGTACAACTCTCTCATGCGCAATGATCTTATTTGAAACCGGCGGGAAAATGTGAGGTAGCATCATTAAATAATAACCTAATGAGTGCTTCGTTTTGTATTACGCTTCTTTTATCTGAAATGAAAGTCGAGCAGTTGTTTTTGAGTAATTTGTTTGGGTAAATTTTTACAATCTCTTTCAATTATTCCACGGACTCAGTAGAATCTTGCTGCAGACTAACTGAGTCCATTCATCAATCTAATGGATTATTCTTTTTTGGTAGCTTCAATTGCAATAGAAATCGTTACATCATCGCCTACATAAGGTGCGTATTTTCCCATATTAAAATCTGTGCGTTTCACGCGCGTTTCAGCATTTGCACCACAATAATCAAATCCTGTCATTGGGTGTTTTTTACATTCAATATTAACAATCTTAAGCGTTGCCGGTTTACTCACCCCTTTGATTGTCAACATACCCCTTAATTCAACTGGCTTATTACCATTAAAAATCATATTGTCAGACTTAAATTGGGCGGTAGGAAATTGTGCTGTTGCTAAATAATCTTCCCCTTGAATGTGGCTATTAAATAGCGTTGAACCGGTATCAACCGATTTTGTGTCAATCACAATTTCAGCGCTTCCTTTTTTAGCCTCTGGATCTAACGTTACAGATCCGTTTACTGTATTAAAACGACTTGTCTGATTAGAAAACCCAAGATGGTTATATGAAAACTGTACAAATGTGTGGTTTGGTTCTGCCGAATACGTCACCGGCTCTGCAAATACACTGGCGCTATAGCTTGCCAATAAAGCAACTATTAATTTCGATTTCATTGATTTCTCCGTTGGTTAAAGTAATACAAAATTTATTTCTTGTTTAATACCAAATGAACGTTTACTGGCACTTCATTTGAAACGATAGATTGATCACCCCATGTTCCCTCGCCTAGTGCGTATTGAAGTCTAAGGAGTTTCAAACTTGCTTCAAAGACTAGGTCATTACCTATTCTTTGATCTGTAGCTTGTGCGGTGATTGGTACCGTTTTTCCTTTAATGGTTAATAATCCACGTATCTCAAATTTGTCATTTCCAATGACTTTTACCGAATCGCTGACAAAATTTGCAACCGGAAAAATTTTGGTATTGAACCAATCTTTGCCTTTTGCTTCTTCTTGTAATTCTTCGCCACCTGCCGAAAAACTTGCAATATCGATCATTAAATTGACTTTTGCTTTTTCTGGTTGTTCTGGATTGAATACGACATTGCCAGAAAATTTCCCAAATTCACCTTTGAGATTTGAGCCCATTAACTTCGTTGTGAAGTTGATTTTACTTTTTGATAAGTCAATTGTTGTGTAGTCTACTGCAAATCCATTTAATGCAAAACAAGCAATGGCTACCCCAGCACATGCTCTGATGCATACAAATCGCTTCAATTTCTTCATAGGCTTCTTTCTTTTTTATTCTGCGCAAAGGCCATACGACTCATTAAACCGTCTTTATCTATTAATTGGTGCTTGAATGCGGCAAAGACATGAATGAGTACCAATCCAACCAGAAAATTTGCCAACAGTTCATGGGTTTCTTTTAAGAAAGTTCCAAGCTCTTTGTTTTTCTCGACAAGATCTGGCAATTCAAATAATCCAAAATAATTCACACTGAAGCCTTTTGCGGAACTCATTAACCAACCAACGAGTGGTAGGGTGATCATTAATATATAGAGTGAAATATGTGTCAATTGCATCACTCTTTTTTGCCAAAGTGGCATCACTATTGTAAATTTTGGTGGTGGGTAAAATCCTCGCCATAGCATACGCATCAGCACCAAGAAAAAGATGGTTACACCAAGCCATTTATGCCAACTGTACCCTGCAATTCTTGTAGGACTTAATGGCATGTCACTGACTACTATCGCAATTGACCAAGTGACTAAAATGATTCCTGCCATGAGCCAATGAACAAGGATTGCAATTGGATGATATCGCTCCTCAATCATGACGATGTAATTGCTGTGTGAACTGAGCAATTCTTTCTCCATAGAGACGGGCTGTTTCCAAGTCACCTGTATTTACTTCATCTACTCCCGCATCTGACGGAGTTGTCATCATTGCCCCTGCAAACGAGCCCACAAAATTGATATCGTTTCTTAAAGCCGACTTTGCATTCGAGGGCATTAAGCCCGTACCAATCCACACCCCAGAATGCTGCATGGCGAGCGTCATAAAATAATGAATGGTTGAGTGTTTGTCACCATTCATCGTGGCAGAGTTTGTAAATCCTCCAAACACCTTATTTTTCCAATCCTGAGTAAACCATGGCTTGGAACTTGCAGCGGCAAATTTTTTAAATTGCCAACTGACAGAACCCATATAAGTTGGTGATCCAAAGACAATTGCATCTTCTGCATTGAGTATTTCCCACTGCTCTTGAGTTACATTTCCCTCTGCATCAATTGGTACTAACGTTCCTTTCGCCCCTGTGGCAACTGCTTGTGCTTGTTTTTCTGTGTGTCCATAACCACTATGGAATACTACCGCTACTTGAGTCATCAATTTTTCCTCGCTGAATAATTAATTAAATATTGCTTTAACTGTTTGCAAAGTCTGAATTGCTTGATCTATTTCTTTTTTATTTATTTTTTTGAAAACTTTTTCTAAATATTGAAGGTGTTCTGGAAAACACTTTTTAAATAGTTGGTCGCCCGTTTTTGTAAGTCCAATCATATAACTTCTTCTATCTGCATCATTCGGTAACTTTTCAATGAATCCTTTTGCTTCCAATCTTTCAAGGACGCCAGTCATTGTGCCCTTTAAAATCAATGTTTTTTCACCCAACTCTTTACAGGTCATAGGGCGTTGATTACCCAAGGTAGCTACTATATCAAACTGGGTAACAGTCAAACCCATCTCCTTTATATGTCTTGCAGAATAGCTCTCAAACGCCTGATAGGTGGATGCTAATTGTTTAACTAACTTTATATAACTCATCAGAATTTATCATTTAGTCTGTATACGTATTAGTATAGTACGAAAACGTACTATATGCAATGATTTATTCTTTCTTATCAAAAAATATTCAAAAGAAATTTTCTCGAACTATTTCTTCAAGGATCGACAGAGGGGGTCGAAATGAACAGGGTCTTTTAAATACTAAGCTTCAATCTCATGGAGACCGCATACATAACGGCCCGATAGATAGCGCTCAAGCTTTTCACACAATCCATCATCACTTACTACGGAGCTATGGCCCGAACCGAACACCCTCAAACCAACCATTGAACGTTCAAGATCGGCTGGATTATTATTAAAGAAGCGACAATTAGCACATTGTCGCGTTTTTACACCATAATTAACTTTCATTGCTGTCCAAGCTTTACCCAAAAATCAACAAAGACTTGGGTAGACAGAAAATAACCCAAAATAACGTTCACAACGACACCCGCTGTAAATGCATAGAATGGCTTTGCACCAGCCTTGGCAAAATCACTCAGTCGGGTTGTTAAGCCAATACTAAAAAAGCAGAAGATGAATGCCCATGATCGTAAATTTTTAATTGGATCCACTAGATGTGGGACAACATTCGATTTATATGCAGCAAAATTGTAACCGCGTGATATCGCCGTAACTGCCAACGAAGCTACCAAGAATCCAAACACAAACTTTGGAAAGCGCCTCCATATTTCTCCATAATTGGCTTGTCCCGTAATCCCTGTTTCTTCCCAACGTGTCGTGGCTACGACCGATAGCACTAATGCCCAAATACCAATCCACAAATCTCGACCAATTATTTTCATCAGAGTAAATGCATTGACTGCCGCTTCAGGATTACCTTCAATACCTGAAACCTGGCCAGCGTACGCGCCATATGTTTGTGCAGCAGCAAAGCCGGCAGCATCAGCAAATTCTGATGTTCCAATCCAAGCACCTGCAACTCCTGTTGGTAATCCCAGCGCCTTTGAAATCAGCGGTAATGCAAAAATCATAACAATTGCCCAAAAGATAACAATAGAAATTGATATTGGTGCATGCTCTTTTTTTGCGCCAACAGCACCCGCAATGGCAATAGATCCTGATACACCACATACTGCACCACCAGCACCTAAAACTGCTGCCAATCTGCGGTCTAAACCTAAACGTTTTCCAACAAAATAAATCACAAAAAAAGTTGATAAAGAAACAATCGAGGCTTGTAGGATGGCTACTGGGCCAGCCCAAATAATGAGTGTAAATGGCAAGGTTGCACCTAAAAGTACAATACCAATCTTGATATAAAACTCAACACGAAATCCGGACTCTAACCATTTTGGTAAATGTATCAAATTTGCTATAACCAACCCAAGTGCCAATGCAACTAGCGGTGGTTCGAGATTGTAATAACTAGCCTTGTCCCACTGGCCTAGGGCAAATACAATGATTGATATCAAATAGATAAAAAGAAAAGAACCGAGAAATTCCTTGAAGGAAATTTTTAAGAATCGAATTGCAAATCCCAATATTGTTGTCCATAAAATAAATTGACCAACATAACGGGGGGCATTTTTCACCAGTTGGTCCCAAAGGTCTGACAATGTATGCCATTTAGATGGTACAACAGCAATCCAACCGATACTCGATCCTGCAAAAAAAAATAAAATCGCGCATAGCAAAAGACCTAAGCCAATCCAAATTGACCACCAATCTTCTTTTTTAAATAGTTCGCCCCATTGTGAGCTATTTGAAAATGTTGAGGACATTACTTTCTCCAAAAAATTTTTATATCTGTAGGCTTCGTTCGCAACATGCAACATGACCTTTTTTTTAATATTTATACTAGAGATTTATTGAATACGACACCACCATTATTAAGTGATTTATATATATGGAAAATCATATATGTCCATAATTAAACAATAAATTATGGTTAATTCGAATAACATGGATACTCACTACAGCAAAGTTGTGAAATTAATTTTTCTTTTAAAGGACTCATCACACCACGGAGTTCATGCGTTACGTAACTAAACACTGATCCCAAATAGTCAAGTAGCCCATAGTCTGATGATGCTAATTGGATCACCTATTCCCTCTTGTAAGGTCATCAAATTTACCTATTTCGGATTTCAATTTGCACATTTAAAAGCATGAATCCATCAAAAGAAAATGCCCCAACAAGTTGACTATTGAGTCTTGGTGGTCCGGGGCGGAATCGACCCCGACCTAGAATGTATAACCCGTTTCAATACTTACTTCATATGACGCAAATGCTCAATTGGCATTTCATGATTCTTCTCCATTGAAAGAGGACCCTAGTATCCTAGGATTTTAGGGTCAAGCATGCCTGAAATCATTGTCACATGCCCAAATACTAGAGGCGAGTCTAAACAAGTATTGAAAAAATGAAACTTATCAAAATTATGTTTTCAAAACATCCCTTTTTCTTCAAATAAGACCAGTTTCTTGGACTTATTCACCCCTTTTTGGGTAAATTCTCTATTTGCGGGCGCACTAACCCCCGGGGTTGCAACATCAACCGCCTGCGTATCATAAAGCAACTCCTCGGCTGCGGAATGTGAGAGGTTAAACCATTGTTGCAAGCAGTAAATCCGGAACATTCTCTCCAGCCCAATGGAAGGACGACCGTTCCCAGCTATAGAATGATGAGGCTCGAAGGTTCTAGGTATCAAACCAGGGAACGATGCGCTCCACCTCTTTGAGAAAAAAAGCTCTATGATTGGTCTTAGCGTATTTGTTGAATTCGTGTGTAGCAAGCGAGATTTGTTTCTTAGTTATGAGCTAACGAGGCTGGTACTAAGGATAAAACGTATCATTCAATCACTTGCTTGACTTAATCAGAGTTACCTGAAGTTATAAACTTTACTTACTTAATATATCAAAAATATAGCACCATCATTTGAGAAAATCCCAAATATCAAAAAGATAGATGTTCAACCTTAATGATTGGATATCTATTCAAAAGTGGATCTTGAGGGGGAAGTTTTGAAACCCAAAAATCTAAATGAGAGTCAGGGTCAAGTTTAAACTTTTCATCCAACTCTAATCGTTTCTCATACTCTTGACGCATTTGAGGTATTTGGTTTGCAAACTCATCGCCATAAACTTCTTTTATTTTTCCATTATCTTCATACACCCACCGAATGACCTCAAGCAAACGATGATTTGCAATGTAGTCACTAATTTCATAAGCAGTATTAAAAAGACCCCATGCTGAAAGAGAGTCTGGACCATTTGGCTCAAATAAGTGCGCGACCAAATGAGCTTTTTGTTGACTTATCGGGACAAAAATTGCACCTTGATGAACTGAAATGTGCTTAGAAAGCCACTCGCCCTTCAAGCTAACCCGCTGTCTACCCTGAAAGCTAGCAGAATCAAAAGCTATATCCTCCGGTCTAACCTGAAAAATTTCCGCATCATTTAGATCAATTCTTCTTTTTATTATCCGATATTCCACTCCATGCAAATCTAAGTATGGCTTTACGACTCCAGCCCAGGCTGTAGGAACTAGATACCCAGATCTAGGAAGATGCACTTCGCTTTCTTTAATGGGCTGCACATCATTATAAAAAGGAGCATGCCAAATCTCTTTTTTAGATAAATCATAGCTAATTATTCTCCCACCCACTACAGGAGCTGGATCATTTACTTTGTATTCATAACCTAATAAGTCTATTGAATGAGCTTTAGCACTTTCATTTGCACTTAGATTCGCTTCATAATCTAAAGCATAAGTGCTGCCACCTAATTTACCAGAATCTGAATCTGCTCTTGACTCCGCTTGTAATATCTCATTTGAATCGGCACTAATCGCTTTTAGTATTGCACTTAAGGTATCACGACAGGTTTGGATGCGTGCAGCATAACTCTCCCACGCATAATCCTCCACCAAGATACCAACGCGATTCCTGATTGCTGCGTAAGTGTGAGAGAGACGGGGAGAATCAACATCTTTTATGAATCCCGCCTTAGGATCCTCCTTATCCTTTAGTCTTGGATAAAAACCTAACGGAGAATGCCCAGCATCCTTAACACTTGCAAGAATATTATCTAGTAGCCTCTGGGCTACCTTACTCAAGTTCGGATCTCCACCAAATTCAGGGGCAACTGTTATTGAAACATCATGGCGAAAACGCAGTCCATCAGTAACATGTAAATCCACAGTAACTGAGGGATTCCAATTTTTAACCAAATGTAACATAGACTGCATCTCTTGAGACTGCGCTAGTATCCAATCTCGATTTAAGTTTATTCGCCGAGCATTTGTTCTTTCACCCTGCTCAAAGGGTCCATCTTGATTGGGACGTTGAAACCGCCCTCTATGTTCATGTCCATCGACATTAAATACTGGAATCCATAACACCGTCATATTATCTAATGGATTATTTGTTTCTTTACTATCAAGTAGCTCTCTGAAATATATAAAACTGGCATCTTTGCCATCAATCTCACCCGAATGAGTCCCAGCAATCACAAGAACTACAGGAATTTTTTTATCTGATGATATTTTGGGTGTAAGTGCGCCTTTTTTTGAAACGACTAAATAAAGTATCGGACGCCCCTCTGAAGTGCTCCCCATCGTTTTGCAGGCGACTTGATTGGGATGTTTTAAAGTCAGCGTGTGACATAAAGACTGTACCTCTGAGTAATTTCCAGTTTCATGAAAATTTGTTTTTTCGGATTCTAGAATTAAATCATCGCTGGAATGATTTCTCACTTCAACATGGTTTTTATTAATCACGGGTTTAGCCATGCTAGTTACAAAAAAACTACAAAGAATGAAAAATAGTATTGCGCTTAATAGCTTCATTTTTATTGACATAATTTATGTTAATTGCTTTTTATTATTACATTTAAATATAAATTTTGTAAAAGATTTATATTCATTGCCCCCTTATAAATTAAGTAGCAATTGGGATGTGCCTTCTAAGAGATGACAATACCTCCTCTTCAAACCAGTGATTCTTTTTTAACCAAATGTTGTTTCGAGGACTTGGGTGTGGCAAAGGAATCGCTTTAGGTCAATAGTATTTCCATGCCACGACGGTTTCAGTGAAATTTTCTTTATTACCTTTGTCTAAGTGCCATGCTTGAGCATACTGACCAACAATAATGGTGAGCTTGATATTCGGCAATTGCTCCAATAGCTTGACTCGCCTTGTATCAGCACACTCTGGTCTTGGAGGTAGATCACCAGATTTACCAGTTCCTAGAAAACAAATGCCTATTGGTACCAGAGCGATTTTCTTTTCATCATAAAAAACTTCTTTGTCTATTCCCATCCATTCCTTTAAACGATCGCCACTTGGGTCATTAAATTGGATGCCTGTTTCACGGACTAGATTACCAGGAGCTTGGCCAACGATCAGGATTTTGGCAGAACTACTTACTTGAATAATAGGCCGCGGTCCTCATAGCAAATGCGTGGCACACATGGTACATGAGTGAATTTCTTTAACGAGCTTAGGGAGGGCTGGGCCATCAGTTAAGAATACGCTCTCTTGTATCTACGATCGTATCGTGAATTAAAGTCTGATCAATGAAATCATTCATGCCAGATTCACTTTTACGATAGAGATCTACAAAGCGATGATTCCAGCGAATATCTTTAAAGGTATAGGTATGGTTAGAGTGAATTGTTTGCGAAACAGTTTCATCCAAACCCTTAACCGTTGCTACCAAAGCAAAGTCCTCTTTGGCTAAGTCCTCTTGAGACAATTTTGAAAGTGGGCTCTTTTCATCAATCGGATGAATTACAAGCCAAGTCAGTGCCAGGATAGGCGTATGGTTTCGGACTAGATTAAGGTCATAGATTCTCCGCATACCATGACCCTCTTTAGTGGTCTCTTGTATGAAAAGACTCAACTCCACCTCTGCACCAATGATGCGATTGTTTCTTTCATTTGCCATTCTGAACATTAGCGCTTGCTGACCTTCAAATGTATTCACTACAGTGGTATTGCTAAACACAACCCTTGATCTTGGTAATGAGATTCTGGCAAATGCGAGAGCCGCAAACATACCAACACCCAACAAGCCCACCATTGCCTCAATCGTTACCAATACATGTCCATAGAGCGTCTGGGGATAAATACTTCCATAGCCAATAGTGGCTAGGGTTTGGACACTAAAGAAGAAATACTCCAAGAATCCAATACCTTTTAGCCCTGCAATAGATTCGCCTTGAAGGTAGTAGAGAAAACCAAAAAGTAAATTAATTGCCAAAAACACAAATACGAATGAGGCTAAAAAGCGGGGCCATGTTGTTCGAACTACCAAGTGATAAAAATCGATGAACGCATTTGAAAAGAGCGAAGTAGAAAATCGCTTGACGGGAGTCGTCATAAAAGTATTTTTATCCATTGGAATAGCATAACCCATGGTGAACGTGATCGCATTTAAATATATAGGCTAGAATCGACTAGGTCAATTTACTCTTATCCTTGTGAAAAATGCTCAATATGAACTTCGCCCTGGCGCCCGAAATAATTGACGTACTTTCCAGTTATCCAAACAATGTATCCTACACAGCCTAAAGACATCGTCAACTTAATAAACTCAGGATATCTAACCACGTCACTTTGAGCGCCACGGATTGCTGAAACGAGGATTTTTTTATTAAATTTAATTGGGATTTCGATTGAGGGCATTGTCATTGGGACGAAATACGCCTCATTGCTAGACAAATAATAAGTGGTTGCTTTTGCGGTAGTCAACAAAATAAGACTCGACACCAACTGTCATTAGGCGCCCCAATACCTCTGCCCATCCCCCGATTATAGTGAGGAGCCCAAAGTAATCGGGATCGGATCGGAAAAGTGTAAAGTATGTGCTCGGTACATTGTGTAAACCATGTGTCCGGTACATACCTTTTATTCTTGGTGGGCGGGGGCGGAATTGAACCACCGACAAAAAGAAGCCTGATCCTGCCGCTAGACTACTTCCAGCTCAGATTCAATTTCTTATGTGTAGCAGCACAATCGCGTAAATAGAGATTGATAAGACTTTGATAAGGAATGCCGACATCTTCTGATACAGACTTGAAGTAATTCACTGAGTCCTCATCCAATCTGATGGTAATAGGCTTCTTGAGCATAGAAGCATATGGATTTTTGCGAGCCTTTGAGAAATCATATTCTTTGCGCATATCATCACCTTTAATAAGCTTTTGACTCTTTTGGCGTAGCCTTGCGAGCCGAAATAATACGAACAACATTGCCTTCACTTCGATAACAATGGCAAACCAAAATCACACGAAGAGAGTGGCTTAATCCCAGCAAGACAAATCTGTCTTCATCTTCCGAATGATCGGGATCGGAAATTAACTTAGCACTTTCGTCATAAAAAACAGATTTTGCTTCTTCAAATGATACGCCGTGTTTTTTCAGATTGACTGAAGCTTTTCGGGGTTCCCATTCAAATCGCAAGGAAGTCATATGTACATTGTACATATATTAATTAGATAGAGCAAGTCTGACAACTCAAAAGAGAATGCCCCACACGAAGCAGGGCATTATTTGATTTTGGTGGCCCGGGGCGGAATCGACCAGGGCCGAGGATGCCTGACTCTGCTTTAGGCTAATGCCCACTTTATTCGTAGTGAGTCCACATTCTTAAGATTCGAACCGTTTTCTCCTTGCGCAAAATTTCATAAATTAAGCGATGTTGAATGTTAATTCTGCGTGAGTAAGCCCCTTTTAGATCACCAACTAACTTCTCATAAGGTGGCGGATTTTGGAGAGGGTCTACTTCTAAAATATCCAATAAAGCCTGGGCTTTATCTTTAAGGCCCGCGGCAGATAGTTTTTTAGCATCCTTAATGGCATATTTGGAATAAGCTAAATTCCAAGTCACCACTTCAGTGCCCTTTTACTTTTGGTAATAGGCTCAGCCATAGCGTCTTTAATTGACTCACGCATTCCTGGAATGGCCAATAGATAAAGCGTTTCCTGAATAGCGCTCCAATCTTCTTCAGAAACTAAAACAGCATTTGCTCGCTTACCAGAA
>Ga0065174_1000088_pt1 | contig 15465 bp, 11 predicted proteins | sample CryBogCBE25Jul08_FD_59216 | JGI IMG/M metagenome (GOLD analysis project Ga0065174, IMG submission 59216) | Freshwater microbial communities from Crystal Bog, Wisconsin, USA - CBE25Jul08 (version 2) (version 2) | ecosystem: Environmental > Aquatic > Freshwater > Lake | place: Crystal Bog... | reverse complement strand
TATTAGGTCAGCGCCATAAAGATCTCAAAAATGGCTTATCTGCGCCACCAAAACCGACACTAAAAACGATGTTGAATTTGTTGACTAAACCAGCATGGTGCATGGAGATGTTGGCCACACGAAATCGCCAATTTGGCAATATTGTTGGGCATGTGGATGGCGTGGCAGATATGTCGTCACTTGGAGCCTGGACTGCTAGTCAGTTTGATCCGACCTTAAATTGGGCGGATGTTGAAGAGATAAAAAAACAATGGGGTGGTAAATTAATTCTCAAAGGAATTATGGACCCAGAAGATGCCAAACTCGCGCGTGCGGTTGGCGCAGATGCCTTGATCGTTTCAAATCATGGTGGGCGACAACTCGATGGTGCTCCCTCAACCATCGAGGCATTACCGGCGGTCGTGGAAGCGGTAGGAGCTGATATTGAGGTTTGGCTTGATAGTGGGATTCGGTCTGGTCAAGACGTCATTAAAGCGTTGGCTCTTGGTGCAAAAGGTACCATGATTGGTAGATCATATATTTATGGCTTAGGGGCTATGGGTCAAGCGGGCGTGACAAAATCCCTTGAAATCATTGCAAAAGAACTCGATCTGACGATGGCCTTTTGTGGCATCAGGAATTTGGACAAAGTAAATAAAAACATTCTGTATCCCGGCAGTTTTTAATCCGACTTGAAAAACAAGCGAGTCAAAGCTTACCAAGAGAGATCGTTTAACGACCTCCTGATATATCAATCATGGCGCCGTGTACATAACTTGCCGCATCGGAGCATAGCCAAAGGACGGATTGAGCGACTTCCTCGGGTGTGCCGATGCGACCAACAGGAACGGTCGGCGCCCACTTGGTAATTTCAGCAAGGCCACCATGTACTTCGTGGATGGCTGTACCAATCAGTCCCGGGCGAACGCTGTTGACACGAATCCCCCAAGGACCTACTTCTTTCGCAAGACCCAAACTAAAGCCATCCACGGCTGCTTTGGAGGAGGCATAATGAATCTCTCCAGGAATGCCGCCAGTGCGTGCCGCAATGGATGACATCAGAATAATGTTTCCGCCTTTGCCACCAGTAGGCTTGGACATCCGTTTGACCGCTTCACGGGTACATAGAATGAGACCAATGACATTAAGGTCAAATAACTCTTTCAGTTGTTCAGCACTCGTCTCTTGAATCGGATTGCGACCACCAATAATCCCAGCATTTGCAACCAAAGTATCAAGGGTACCAATCTGATCAACGGCTTGAAATAAACGATTGATTTCGGCTTCTTTTGCACAGTCCGCTTGGATTGCAGTGGCCGTGCCACCCGCTTGTTCGATCTGCGCGACGATTGAGAATGCTTCGTCTTGACTGCGTGTGAAATTAACAATGACATGGTACTGGTGTTTACCAGCTTCAAGTGCAATGGCAGCACCAATTCCACGACTCGCACCAGTTACCAGCATAATTTTTTTTGTCATATGTTCTCCAATTGTTTATTTAATTATGCATGACTGGAGAGTGGGTCTTTAAAAAGTGCTTAATTTGTGAATTGATTTTTATGAGAACATCGATGATTTGGGTTACATGACTTTTGAGACAAGTCGCTTCAGCAATTGAGGATGCTTGGCAAAGAGTAATTAACCTTTGAGCTCGGATTAATGTGGCTCCGCTGATTGCTTTATGGCTCAAATGTGCGACTTCTGACCAATCCTCTTGATGGAGGGCTCGACTCAGTTGGTCTTTGATTTCTTCTTGAGTAAATAGGATCGAATCTAGAATGGCGTGCGCAGCAGTTTCGTCTGCTTGCGTATACTCAAGTAGGGACTGTAAGCCCCATAAAACCGCATTGGAAGAAAAAATCTCTTCCAATGTATGGATCAGATCACCAATAAATATGGGCTTGATCAAATACGCATCAATGCTGCGGATTTCGCGGGCATGTTTTTCATGGAACAAGTGGTCACCCGTAATAATGATGACTTTGATTTGGGGGGCGATGTGCTGAATTTTTTTCGCCAATTGCGTACCAGAAAGATCTGGCATCAACTCGTCGCTGATCACCACATCAATTGCTTGGTTTTGTATTTGGTCAAGGGCGTCGAGAGCGTGCCGGGCCAAAATGGTTTCGAAGCCCAAATATTGACATTGTTGTGCAATGATTTCTTGACACGCGGGATAGTCATCCACAATCAATACTTTTTTCCCAACATACGACGGCAGTGGTGTAGGATTTTGGGTCATCGCTGTTCTAGGGATTTCTTTTTTGGGAAGTTTGGAAGAGCGCTTGCAAACCAAGCGCATGGATATACACTTACCAAGATGTTGTGTACTTTCGATATGTAAGGAACTGCCCATCGATCTGAGGAGTTGATTAGAAATTGATAGGCCTAAGCCCGAGCCTGGGATTGCTTGCACTTTTGCGTAGTTCGTGCGCTCGTAGGGTTCAGTAATACGGGCCATGTCCTCTTTCGCAATACCGCAACCAGTATCAATGATTTGAATTTGTAGTGATTGATCTGTATGCGTATCACTCAGGACATGGACAGAGATAAAAATGGCACCTTTACCGGTAAATTTAATGGCATTACTAATTAAATTGACAAGTACTTGTATGAGTCGGAGTTGATCAATGAGTAAGCTTGGAGCTAAATCTGGATCGACAAATACTTTCATTTCAACCAACTGGGCATTCATTAATGGGCGCAGGGCATGGGTGGTGTGTCGAATGAGGCTGGCAAGGTCAGTGGATTCGAGATGAAGAGGGGCTTTTCCAGCTTCAATTTTCGATACGTCTAACACTTGATTCAATATTTCTAAAAGTGATTTTGTGGTTTGATGGGCATTTTGGATAAGCTTGGCACTCTCTGGTTTTAATTGATGGTCTTTTAATAAGAGCTCGTGGGTCCCCATAATCGCTTGAAGAGGGTTCCGAATTTCATGGCTGATTGTCGCCAAAAATAGCGACTTCTCTGAATTCATTTCTTTCGTTTTTTGGTGTTTTGCAAGGATAGAAGTGATCCGCGCCTTACTTGTAACAAAGGAGTGGTGGGTTTTGAGCCATTGCACTATTACGAGGAGTGCTAGAGGAACCATCGAAACACACATCCCTAAGAGCCATGATGCAGATTGGGGGTGTTGTAAAAATTGGAAGCCGTTCTCTGGCAAGAGTTGGAGAAAGATCCCTAGGGCAAGAAGACAATAGCTAGTAAAGAAAATAAAGATAAATTTTTTGGTCATAACTCCTATTCACATATTTTGTTGCGTCGGCAAAAATGCACAAGATCTGCAATATTGTCTACACCTAGCTTTTCATATAAACGACTTTTATAAGTGGCTACGGTTTTATTGCTGATGTTCAGTTGTGCAGAAATCTCAAAATTACTGTGGCCTTTTCCTAGAAATTTCAGTACTTGAAATTCGCGGTCGGAAATTCGACCAATTTTTTCTTGATCAGATTGTGGCGTTGCTTCGAGGTATTGGGTACTGAAAAAAGAATAACCTTGTGAGACAGCAATCGCCGCAGAGATAATAATTTTCCCTGGAGCTGATTTATTGACAAAGCCATGCGCACCCAAAGAACGGACTCGATTGCCGTAGACTTTTTCTTCCAAGCTAGAAAGAATTAATATTTTAGTATTCTCCTTGCAGGCTTTTATTTTGCGGATCAAATCAAATCCTTCCGTGCGCGGTAAATCGAGGTCTAAAACGATCATGTCAGGACCTAGATTGCGCGTGAGTGAGAGACAAGACTCCCCATCATGTGCGAAGCCAAGGATGTCAAAAGGCACTTGATTGGTAAATAAAGTCCGCAGTGCCAACAACATGGCTGGATGATCATCAACTAAAAGAACTTTTGTAAACATCCTGAGTCTCCGTTAGCAGAATTTTTTGTAAATAGAAATCTCTAAGCATCATTAAATTGGCTTGTATGTATTTTTAGTATTTGGTGTTTTGAAACTGCAGGCATGAGCAATGGGCCATAACAAGAATCAATGCCGTTTTGTTTCGTAAAAGTAAAATCATGAACTAAAGAGATACCCTCGCCATAAGTATGGAAATTTTCCTCTTTACAAAATTGCACAATCTGATCGAACAATTCTTTTGACAGACTTGCCATAGAAGCTGCTCTGAGCTGCGCTGTCGAAAAATGAACACCTTTAAAGAGATGCGATTTCAACCACCTCATTTCGCTCGCAGTACCTGAGAAATCCTTCAGTTCAAGAATAATTCCGAGACGTTTGAGCTTAAGTAGTTTGTCAATCATCTTTTCAATTTCTCGATTTTTATAATGGATTAAAGGTAACCGAATCAGTCCAACTGGCAATTGAGAGGTCAAAAAAAGTTGCTCGAATTGATCATAAAAATCGTCCTCTTGAAAAAAACCAATAGGTAGCGGCAATAAGCTTTTGATGGCACGACCATGAAAATGCCAATAGGTAATATTTTCAAGACCTAGTTCAAATAAATGGAGATATTCAACTGGATCGCTGGTGTTTAAGTCATTTTGTAGCGACCCTGAAAATAGATGTGTTTTGGTATCAAAGATCGGTTCTAAATTGATTAATTGTTCGATAAACCCATTTCTGCTCTTGTGGGGTTGACGAACCTTTATACTTTTTTCAAACCATTGTCTGAACGTGCCATATAACTTCGGTGATTTCATAGAGACTCTTCCAATTTGCTAGTGTTGGATTTAGTCTAGAACTCGGATTAGAAGAATAAAAGAAGCTTTTACTGAACTTACAGTAGGTAACTTCTTAATTTACAGGCAGTTTCAACAAAATTTAGCAGATTTGCTTATCATGATGAATTAACCAATCTTTGAATTCCTTTATGAGTTTATATATCATCGCTGCAGTTGTGGGCATTATGATTTTTTTTACTATTGCCGTAGCCCCTACCGTGTTTATGGTCTTACCACCTGAGTGGTCAAGTGCCTATGTGCGAAAATTTTTCCCAAAGTACTATATTGTTCTTGGAGTTTTGTGTGCGGGAGCTGGCTTTTTAACACCAATTCCTTATGTGTCCCATACCGCCTATCTTTGCGCCACTTTTTTTGCACTCTCTTTATTTGTTTTAACGCCGATGATCAATCAAGCAACAGATCAGGCGCAGATAAAACGATTTCAGTTATTGCATGGCTTGAGTGTGGCAATTAATCTCATTCAATTGGTACTTTTACTTTATGTCTTATGGCGCAGTCTGTAGGAATCATAGGCGCTGGAATAGCCGGCTTATCCTGTGGAGAGGCGCTCCTAGGTGAAGGTTATAACGTCACAATATTTGAGAAGTCAAGAGGTTTGAGTGGTAGAAGTTCCACTCGAAAGGTTCAAGAATATCGCTTCGATCATGGGGCGCAATTTTTTACTGCGAAGAGTGAAGAATTTCGATTTTGGGTAGAGGAAGGAATTAATCAAGGACTGATTGCGCCTTGGGCGCCTAGATTATTGAAGCCATCAGTGCAGAAACCTTGGTTTGTTGGCATCCCGGGGATGTCTTCTCTCGGACATTTGTTTGCATGTAAACAGTCTGTTCGGTTGAATAGTTTGGTTGAGGAAATTCAGTTTCGGAATGGCGGGTGGGAAGTACAGGGTATGTGTCAGGAAGTTCACTTTCATGAATTTTTCGACCATGTTGTGTTGGCCATACCCTCGAACCAAGTAACAGATCTTTTGCATAAGATCGACATTAGCCAGTTGCTTTATCCGGTAGCATTGAACGCCTGTATTGATGCAATAGATCAGATCGAGATGTTGCCCTGTTGGACGGTCATGCTGAGAATTCAAAATAAATTTGGAAAGTTGTGGCCTTATGATGCTTTCCAGGCAGCAGAGAATGAGATGGGTCAATATTCAATTGCCTGGTTGGCGAATAACTCCTCGAAACCGCAGCGGTCACAAAATCGGCAAACTCAAGATTGGGTCATTCAAGCTTCTCCAATGTGGTCCACCAGGCATTTAGAAAAAGATCCTACGGAAATTGTACAAGCTTTAGTGCCTGAAATGGCGAAGCTCGTCCAAACTCCATTGCAGAGTTTTATTGAATACGCAGCAGCGCATCGGTGGCGCTATGCAAGAGTTTTGCCGATCAAACAAGAAAGTCGATTTAGATATTCATTGGAAAACAAGATTGGCTTTTGTGGGGACTACTTCAGTACAAGTCGTATTGAGTCGTCCTTTCTGAGTGGTCATGAATTGGCAAATCAAATCATAAAACATGGCTTGGTAATTTAAATTGTGGAGCATTTTTAAAGTAAATCAACTGGTAATCCAATGAAGTCGATTGAATGGATTAGTCAATTTGACGATTGGTTATGATAAGATTTATTTATGTTTTTTCAAAAAAAAATTTCTTTATATAGAACACCTTCTTGGCAATGGATCTCTCTTATTGCCCCATCAACCGTTGTGTAGTTACTCAAAGTTCATGCGGGTCAGACCGCATTTGTTAATGGCCTGCTAAATTAAGAAAGAGGTCATATGCAAAGTAGTCAACAATCCAATTTAAAACCATTCAATCTTTATGCTGGCTTAACTTTTGCTTTGATGGCAGCAATTGGATTTTCAGCAAAATCAATTTTCGTCAAACTGGCTTACCCTGAAGGCATCACGGCATTGCCTTTACTTGCTTTACGTATGATTTTTTCGGCTCCTTTTTTTGTTTTTGCAGCTATATACGAAGCGCGTAAAAATTCTGTTCGCTTAATAGCAAAAGATTATTTTGCTATTTTTATTTTGGGGATTCTTGGATATTACGCCTCTAGCCTATTTGATTTTATGGGTCTTCAATATATTTCTGCTGGTCTAGAGCGCCTCATTCTTTTTCTGTACCCTACTTTTGTTGTAATGATTTCCGCAGTTGTTTTCAAAAAAGCAATTGAGCTCAAACAGATCATCGCACTTGTTCTTTGTTACATCGGAATTGCAATTGTTCTCTTGCATGAGACGATGACACAAAATCCCAATCTCTTGGTGGGTTCATCTTTGGTTTTATTGAGCGCTTTGTCCTATTCTTGTTACTTGATTGGGGCTGGCGGCATGATTCAACGGATTGGTTCATTTCGATTTACGGCATATGCCATGCTTGTTGCTTGCGTCGCTATGCTCGTTCAGTTTGCAGCATCCCATGAATTTTCAGAGCTATTTACCTATAGCCAAAAGATCTATCAACTCAGTATGTTGATGGCCATCTTATCCACAGTTCTACCCATCTTTATGCTCTCCATCGCCATTAAAAAAATTGGTTCTGGCAATACATCAATTATTGGCTCGATAGGTCCAGTAGTGACGATTCTGATGGGTACTTATTATCTCAATGAGCCAATCACTATTGTTCAAATCATTGGTTCACTCTTGGTTCTTGTGGGGGTTTTTATTGTTGGGGCGAAGTCAAAAAAAACAATACCAAAGACATTATGAGCAGATCAGATTATGTACAACACAGCAATCATTCGACCATAATTGCATATTTTTGGGGCTTTCAAGCCATGCATTGCGCAACATGTCGGATAAATGTGTTTTTCCCCAATATGCTAAATATGGATATTAAGCGTCCTATTCGGCATAAATCAACAAAGTTTTTTATACGATCCTTTGAGTCTTCATTTGTTTTACTGAAAACCTATCTTGAATTACTAAACTTAAGTTAACACTATTTTATGTTGGAATTATCCCTACCCTGTCCAATATAATTTTTTACATATTGATAATAGGTATCTTGTGATCTGGGGCAATCATTTTTTGCTCTTCCCAATGCCATTTGCAAATTAGCTTTCCAAATAAACATTTCTTAGTGCCATCTGACTAATCTTTGCATATAAGATCCTAAGGTCTATTGGTGAAATATTGGACTATTCATCAAATACATTTGGTGTTCATTCAAATTTCAGGTCTTTCATTCGGTAATTTAATTTGGTATTGTGCAGTATCGCTAATAATAAAAGCGTTTTCCCTTAAAAAATGGCGTATAGCATCACTTGAGTTGGGTACGTTGGTGAGTTAGTCCGTCTTTTTCGAATTGGTATCTTTTGTCTCCCAATTCTGATGAATAAGTACTCTTTAAATAATAGAAAATTCGTTTTCTGGGATGATCAGAATGTGCAAGCAAATTTGGGTTACAGGGGTTCACACAAAACGGCGGAATATATATTTCCCATGCCACTTGATAGAGCAAGAAATTTATTTACTTTTTTAGTGTGCGGTTCATCAATAAAGTTTTTGTCTTTGCGTGTACGATTTAAAAAGGGGGAAATAACCCCATTTTTTACCTCTTTTATCATGACAAGAATCTCGAGAAGTCCACTTACGCCAAGCGTATGTCCAAACTGTTGCTTATACCCAGTAGCTGTAAATTTGTCGCCAAAAATGTCAATAAGAGCATTCCTCTCTGCAATATTATTAGCCGCCGTACCTGTACCATGGGTTTTAACTATATCGATGTCCTTCGTATTCACTTGAGCTCCCTGAAGAGCGCCAGAAATCGCTCGTTTATATCCTTGCCCATCGGAACGAGGAGCAAGAGTGGTGGACGCATGCTCTGATGCGATAGAAGCGCTAAGAATCTTAGCCTTAGGTGATAAGCCCTTCTGGTGTACGAATGATTCCGAAGCAAAAATAGCATATGCCACTCCACGACCTAATATAAAGCCTGAATTTAGATCATCGAATGCGCTTGGAAGGATACCTTTTTCAAAGTCAGCCAAGGTTAAACAGGCGTTTAGTGATGTAAAGAATGATGCAACCCCAAAACAAATCTGATCCTCGACCGCCACAACTGCAACCTCATCATATTGTCCAGAATTAATTAAAGTCATTGCATCATAAACTGCTTTTCCGCTACTGGCGCAGGCAGATGAATCCGTAATGACTAAATCTTCAAAACCCATCTCATGAGCTACGGTACCTGCATATATTTGAGTGAGCATTCTATATGGAATGCGACATGCAATATCGAAAGTAGTTCCCTCCAAAGGCTTGTGAAAATTATTGCCTGAAAATTTTGTATTTCCTGAAGCGAGAATAAAGGCGCGCCTGCAATCGGAGGATGGTTGCTCATTCTGAAAATTATTCAAACACATCGATAGGAGTTTTTGAGGAGCGTAATCTAGACCTCGCTTAACCATTAGAGAGTTTCGCAGATCCGAAACCTCATGAACAATGAGTGGTGGTGAAAAATCGAGAATTGTAGTTTGCTCATTACCATGAATGTATCCACTATCTAGAAGGTATACCGAGGTATGCTTCATCAAAAAACCTTTGTCAAGTTGTTTTGAATTTGCTCTATATCATCAAATTTACGGTTGGCATGATCCCTTACATGTTTCGCAATCGAAGCGAGATCTGCTGACATATCCAGTTTGGTAGAGTCATCTTCATTGATCGCATACAATTCGCACAAATATATACCCACGACAGCTAAGTCAAGGCTATCAAGACTTAATCGAGACAAATCGAAATCGCTCGAATTTAATGGTGGGTCTTGGCTAGTAGATAAGTAAGATTGGCGAATTGGGGGGACAGCTAAGGGAATGATCAAGTTGATCACGTCAACAATATGCACACCATCGATATTAGAGTCAGCCATCATTAGAATCCATAGTAAATTTTTTAAATAATTGGTATAAAAAGATCGATTGATGCGAAAAATTTTTACGAATCATCGTGAAAATTAATGCGTAACATTCGAAAAACTTCTTCAACTGAAAGTGCATCCCAGTTTGATAGCTGTCTTTTCTCTTTAAGTCTATTAAAAAAAGCACTATCATGAATGTTGTCTGTGCTCGATATTGAATTAGCTTGGTAGGGGTGCGTTGATATGTTACTTTGATTATCTATGGGTAACTGCGCACATTTGAGGTTATCCCTCGTTCGGTCCATACGATCTGTAATGGTTGTCCAATAAATGGGTTGAACGTGATTTGAATGAAGTCGGTATTTTAGACGACGCATCAAATTAAGAGTATGACCCTGAATTGAAAAAATATCACCTACGATGACTTCTTTACCACTGTTCCATTGATTTGGATCTAAATCAATGAATTTGTGTTCGATATAATTCTGAAGAAATTGGCCAGATACGCAGGCCCAGCTCATAAAACCTAAAAGATTATCGCTTTTGTCTGAATAGGTGACGTACTGTCCAAGTAAAAGAGGCGATAAGATACGTCTATCAAAATAGGCGACCGGATAAGTTGAATAGGGATAGATGGTAGCTGCTAATTGAAATACTTTCGCATAGATGGTCTTCACGCTGTTTGGAATTTGATCATGATTAGGATGCGGGGTTAACATTTGGGTGGATTTATTTAGAGGGGTTAATGGATAACTGCCAATGTTCCAATTTTATTAACTACGTTGGTAAGTGCAAAATAATTTCCCCCCTGATAACTGGTACTCGGAGTCCCCATTGATGACATGGCTTGCACAATTGCCGCAACTGACAATGTCGTAGGACCATCCAAGGCATGAATGTTTACATAAGCGGTGCTCGCTGCCGAACTGATATCCCCCATAACACTGTAATTAACAATTTGGTTTGATCCATTACAAGTGATGATTGAGAGACTTTTTCCGTCTACGCCAAAATTGACCAGCTCATTAGCGAGTGTTGTATTCAATTCAATATCTAACAGGTGAGATATTGAATTACGGGTATTTGCGTCAATGATATTGATCATGTCTGAGCTACCAGCTACTGCATCACAATTGATAATGGTAGCCTCATTATTAAGAGTAAACGTCTGATTTCCCCCTAAGGCATGAACGATAATGGAGTTAGCGGTTCCATCACTAGCATCGAGTGTATCTGCGCTACCAGCAAGTGTTGCATCGATTGTTGAGTTTGAATAAAGATGAATATTCGCAGCCCCGACCTCGGAAGCAACATTGACATTGCTTGAGTTAGAAATGTAAATATTGTTGATGCTTGCGCCAGACATTATCGTTAGGCCAATTGAGTTACTAATACTTACATCATTATTACCAATGCCTAATTGGACGGTGTCAAGACTAATTGTATTGGAGATGACAAATAAATCTCCTAAATTTGAGCCTACGATATTCTGGAAATTTATAAAGTTCGCTCCGTCTGAACCGTCTGCAGTCACAACTGAAGAAGGGGATTTGGAGTTTGGTTCATTGATATTAAATGACAGTTCTTGTGCTGATGCTGAAAAATCAAGTGTGTTATTTGGAACTGTTATGATCAAAGGCGTATGTGCATCCTTAAATTTTACAGCGCCTCCATCATAACTGCCATATGCCCAAGCGGTATTTGGGTTTACTCCAAGGACTGCGCTAACGTAATTACCACCTCCACGCATACTCAAATTTGTTCCACGGCCAAATACTAGCGCTCTTCCATTGCCGCCCGTCATTGAGATGGAGTCTTGTCCACCGCCGGTTCTATAGATTTGACTAGATTGTGTTCCACTAACCGAATTTCCAACTGAATTTCCAATTCCAACTACGTTATGTAAATTATCAAGGTTGAGAATTGCTGACTTTGTGCCCGACAGCTTGAGTGTATCTGCGCCTGAGTTTGATCCCCAGATGACATAGCCAACTCCAGTGGTGTCAGTGTCGACAGAATAGGAATTGATACCGGATCCCCCATAAATCACATAATTTGATTGCATAATCTCAAAAGTTAGTGACTCGGTTGATTGGCGAGCGTCGACTGTTATGACTTGAGTTTGATCAGAATTATTTAGGATGATAACTTCCTGACTACTGGTTTTGGTATCAGCGATAATAATTGAATAGTCAGCCCATCCAGCTTGTACTGATGAGGATGAATCACCTAGCACATTAAGATTAGTCCAATAGGATCGATAGTAATTATCTTTGGAGGCGAAGTAGGCAGATGCTGAGCTAGATTGTTCCGTGATTAATCTTATATTACTGATTGGTAGAGAAAGACCATTTGAATTGGCACTCTTTATATACCCAGAAAGGTTCGACACCAATTTTTTCCCAGTATCTGTACCATTTATCATATACATTGCATCTTGTTGTAATGCCAAAATCCAGTTTGCGCAATTGTTATCACTCATCTGTGAGTAAAGTTGATTCATGATCACAGGGGTATAAATATATGAGGTCCAATTGATAATTGGTGTAGCATTTAACGCAGCTATTTCATGTAACTTGTAACAAATAATATCCCCTTCAACGGTACGACCCTGAGAATCAAATTGATTCCATTTATCAACTAAATTAAGTGCTTGACCAATCGATCCTGGGTCTGGAAGAACGAGGGTTAACGCTCCCATGACAAGCCCTGCTGGTCCACCAAGTGCGACTGCTGCGCAAATTAATGCAAGTTGTACAGTATCTTGGGCGATTGTCAGCCCAAAAGTAACCTGATTGGCATAATTATTATCTTTTGTTAAATTTGTATAAGCGCTATAAACTTGAAGACCATCTGTTGCTAAAGTACTCAGAATAAATCCTGGACCGGCGATCTTTGCCGCCCAACTAGCCACGGCGCCACTACCTTCAATTGCGTCAACTAAATATAACTCGAGAGAATCTGATATAGTCGCAGTCAGACCAGATGCAAGATTAAATGATGCGGCGACGTAGTTAGCAATTTGTAGTCCCACATTACTACTGTTGACTTGACTATTCGTTGCTAGCGTTGCAATACTGGAAGTTAATCCAAAAATATTTGAAAGTAGAGCGACTCCTGCCCCTTTTTTAAAATTCATTTCTGTATTCGTAAATTGAAGTTTTACGGCTTTTAAATCTGCGGCAGAGTATTTAGAAGAGTCATTTATTTCGTTAAGAGAATTAAACGAATAATCTGAGTTAGGTGGTGGGGGGAGTGCCAAAATTGCATTAATACCAGCACCTTGTTTGATTGCTTTAAAGTAAGTTTCAATACCTGTGAGCCCTAAATCATTTTTGATACTTTTCAAAGCCGCTGACATGCTTGCGGCATCTGTTGCCGCTGCATAGGCCAGATAAGCTTGATACATTACCTTCCAAGGTGTTTTTAAAGCAGATGCTAAATAACTGAGACCTTTCAATATATCTAAGGTTAAAACGCTCCCTGAGGGCTCGATCGATGCTTGGTAAAAAAGGCTAGCTGCTGCGCTTAACTGAATTGCAGACCCAATCACTTTCATACCATTGTCGATATTTTTATTGGCTTTAATTAGCAGTGCATAATTAGAGAAATATCCATTTAAGTCTTGATATGCCTTTGGTCCATTTGGACTGGATGGTAAATATTGAGGTTTGGTAAGAAAGGCTTGAAAAAAATCCGTTAGCCTTCCAGCAACATCGGCATTAATATAGAGGTTACGCAAAATTGTGGCATTAAAACTGAGCGTGGGTGGTAAGGACGAGGTTAATGAGGAACTTCTAATAGCAATTAATTGATCTTGAGACCAACTCACACCAGTTAAGCCAGAGAGTGAACTTGCTGCTCCGCTGTATAAACCGATTAGTTGGCCAGGAGACAGCTGGAGAAGCTGGGCGGTTGAAAAGTACTTGGATAGGTATGGTGACAAGCTATTTAAGAGCAAGGAGCTCATTGCCTTAATCTGACTTTGAGTAAATGCGGCACGCTGATCTCCGCTTAGGGCGAGAAATTGACTGGGCGTCAATGCGCTAATTGTTTCAACTGGTAGCGAGATTATGTCGCTTTTCGTAAGATTTGCTAATGCAATCTGACTTGCAGACATGCTTGAAAGGGGAGTAATGTTAAGTACTGAACTCTGTGTGGAATTCAAAGCCTGAAATTCAGAGACTGTTAAGCCAAGACATTGGACGCGATTCAATTGCGCAAGTGAAGTGGTGCTTAGCGCCGCTAGAGATTTAATTGGGATTATTGCTAAATCGCTTGCTGAAACAGAGGCAATTTGAGATGCATTCATTTTAAACAGCGGGAGATTGCCATTGCTCAAACCCTGAGCAATGCTTTGATATTGATCTATGGATAATCCTAATACGATTTTACTACTTAGCATATTGGCGTTAGTAGCGAGTCCCCCAATAGTGTCAGATGACATTGACCAAACCTGATTGGCTAACAACATCCCTACCTGAGATGCTGAAAGTGCCTTAACATTATCCTTTGTCAAGTATTGAAATAGAAAAGCTGGTATGGCTCCAATTTGATCAGCAGTCAGATGCGAAAAGACTGCGGGATTTAGAAATGCCCCGTAAGTGGAGGAAATGATGTTCTGCTGATTCGAATTAAGTGATGCCCATTGTTGAGGAGTAATCGCAGGAACCTGCGTGCTAGTGAATCCAGACAATTGAGCTGGGGTAAAGTTACTTATATAGGTTCCCAAGGCGGTAATCGTAATGTTACTGATGTAACCCATTTGGTAAGTTGTTATAGCGTGTAATTGAGAGAGCGTCATTTGTTCAAGCTGTCCAGCAGTCAAGCCTGAAATCACCGTGGAATTCAATTGACAAATATCAGCTTGAGAGACTTTTGTAAAATCGATAACTTGGGATTGTGAGATACTAAATATATTCAAAAGCCCTATAGTTATAGTATTTGCACTGCTATAGAAGCTTAAGAGAGACGACAGGGCGCTGTTATTTAATTGAGATATTGTTGACGAACTTAGGCCACAGATATGATTTGAATCGGCATAGAACTGTTGGCCTGAATTCTGGTAGATCCAATTCATCAAAGATTTGAAACTATCGAAGCTGTCTGCAGCAAGTTGATTCAGTTGGGCTGCAGTAAAGTATTGAAGGCGATCAGCAGATAAAAGTTTATCCTGTGCGATTACATCTACACCAAGATCCCGAAATAGTCTTGAAAAAGTTGCTGCGGATATCGAAGGATAAGAGTTCTGATAATACGACCATAAATAAACGCCAATTAACTGAATAGTATATTGCGCTTGGTTCAAATAAGCACTTGAATTTGAATTGTAATAACAGAGTGGAGTATTAGAATATCCGCTCGGAACATTCCAATTACCAGTTTCATAGGCATTTAAAGAGCAGTTCACGATTTGATTTAGACTTAGATCCGCTAGTGGGGCTGGGCTACCCATAATGACCTCTTTCTTAGAAGATTGTAATTTTTTTTACAAGTTTCTGATATCTTAGTGTAATTTTATGAATTTTATATGACATTTTTATTCTTTTATTTAAGCACTTAGTGTTCATTTTTAGACAAAAAATTGCACTACTTAGGTTTGAATGACGAATAAATTCAGACAAAATTCTTTCTAAAACAGAATGCATCTTCACTTAAGTGAGCTTTTTTAAGATACAGGGCGAATTGCAAGCCCCTAAAATTTCGTAGTTTAAGTAATGAAATTAACTAAGAATTATTCATCATGAGGTAATTTTTTAAAATTAAAGTAAATATTTATTTGTAATAATAATTAACAATTTTTGTGCTAGTGTTGTGTAATTATTTATGAATCGTATGATTTTTTTAATTTTATATATTCGTAAAGATAACAATTCCCTAGTTTTGGCTTTTTTTGAAAGGTAAAGAATGCGTAT